>Ga0228711_1005115_pt1 | contig 20012 bp, 9 predicted proteins | sample MedpolnodulmetaG_2_FD_177996 | JGI IMG/M metagenome (GOLD analysis project Ga0228711, IMG submission 177996) | Root nodule microbial communities from Medicago polymorpha collected in Santa Monica, California, United States - brown nodules | ecosystem: Host-associated > Plants > Roots > Nodule... | reverse complement strand
ATATTTTCTATTTTCTTTCATTTGTTTTTGAGATTTCGTCGTCTCTGCACGACTCTGTTTATTTTGATTTCCCGTCTTTGTGTGGTGTGTTTTTGATTTCCCGTCTTAGTGTGGTGTTTATTTGATTCAGGTTGAAAGATTAGCTTTGAACAAGTGCAGATCAAATCAATGACAATGATTTTGGCATCGTCAACGTTGCAGATCCGGAGACATGAGTATTCCGGAGACTTGAATATAGTCATATGTGTAGGCATATGTACTTTGCCATTTTATGCTATTAACATGGATGTTGTGAGTTTGTTCACATATTCATCCTTTTTGTTTTTAGTGGATTTGGATTTGTATTGTATCGTTGTACTCTATCACAATTTGAATGAATAAATATCGTTTATTTTTGTCAAAAAAAAAAAGAATTAAATCAAAGTTAATATTTTGCAATATAATATAATCATATATATACACACACAAGAAAATATAATAGAAAAACACAAATAGAAGGACAAGGCTTATCACCTTCACGGTATTGAATCACAATGTTCACAACGTTGTATTCATCATATATTCCATCAAGAATTGCTTCAATTCATATCACTGATAAGTGCTTTGTTTACCTATTTGCGATATATTTTATAAGCACTTATTAACTTGATTTTTAAATGAAAGATGGAGAAAATACATTGAACAATGTTTGCGAAATCTAAGCATGGGAAATCTTGGGAAATAAACACTGAACATAGGAAAATATGAAAAACTTCTGATATTGAAGAAGGACCTTGGTATTATAAAGAAGGAGGAACTACTTGATTTCGGAAGAGTTTATGAAATTGAGCTCAATGAAAATAAACTATCAAAGAAAAACATATTTGTTGTTCTAAAGATCAAAAGAAAAAAGCCTCAAAATCAAAAGCCCTCCAAGCTGAAGAACAATCGGTTGAAGATGATGCATATTGTAATGAGTTGTGTTGTTTGTACAACCAAAATTGGACAACTAATGCAACACCAAATAACAATGTGAGGAACATGCAAATCGAAATCAGTAAAAGTTGTACTGACTTGATCTGATTGTGAGTCAAGCCAGCAGAACATGTAACCCAATTGAATTGATGAACCAGTTGTTATAAAAAGATATAAACAATATTCTATGGGAAACGTTATGTGTCAAAGGAACAATCTGAAACAATGTTTTTCTATATATGCACAACCGCTGTGAGTTCTTTCTTTAATTATGTGGTCTAAATCAAACCTAGACCAGAAGTCAGGAAAAAACATCCAAGTATTAAGAAAGGCGATAAAGGTGCAAGGAACTGGTAACTGGAGAGATAAAATTTTGGGGTCATAACATTTGTGAAAACATTTGCTAATGCAAAGTCATAGAGCTGCCATCATTGTTCCTCTGGCTGCCTCTCGCTTCAGCTCTGCAGCCTTGCCGCTTCCACGGAAGTACATCAATACTTGCTGCGAATATAAAATCAACAGTCAAACAAGAAATCACAAGGTAGAGTCAATAGAATACCAAGTTACTACTGTTACAGTGTTGAGATTATAAAAACCTGAAAAACCCAGACGCTCATCAGTGACTCGATACAGAAAAATCCGAACCCAATGAAGTAGAATATCTGCAGTTCAGCATAAGTGTATGTATCAACATCAATTTAATGTGAAATCATGACTTCAAAATATACCACTCTGGCACAAGATGATAATATCTAACTATTGAATTATCCAAGATGATAAATACACAATTGGAACATACCCCAACCAATGCACTGCCGCCTATCACATCAATCGCAGCCAAAATACCTCTGTTCACATCATAGCAGTATACATTACAACCATTAGTTTGAGCAGAAATGGAATAACAAAAATAATGTTTTTTCTGTTATATTGCTGAGCTATGTCAAAATCATGGACAAAATACAGTCAAGCCTAACACAACACAATAATTTGATGCTCATCAGGTAATAATTAAGGAAACGAAAATTATACATGGTAAATTTTTTCCAACTTATTCCCTTTCAGTTAATAGTTTATGGAATTAAACCCCAGTCAGAAAACAATAAGCTCAATCACAAAATGCTTCGGCATCCTTTTCCTTGCCTCCAGTATATCAATTCAGTTAAAGATTGGTCGCAAATTAATATCAGTTTGCAAGATAGAAACATATAATGCAATATTAGAAGGAACTCACGTGAGAGATTTTCCTTTGAAGATAATTGGTGGAGCAACTGCAGCGAAAATGCAAAAAGCAATGTGCAACTGCATATAGAAAAAGTAAAAATGAGATGAGCATTTCACAAAATAAGTGCAGAATAAGTGAGCAGAGTGAGAAAATATATAAACTTGCCATGTAAGAGACAAAAAACCAGCCAAACTTCAGAGCACTGTCTGTCCTGTAAAGAGAGATGGTACACAATTCATAAAAAGAAACAACAATATGGACCAAAAAAATCAATAAAAAGCCATCAAAGAACCCAGATAATACAGGGGTTCCTGTTCACAATATAAATATTCCTAAAAATGCAGTAACGTGTCATGCTTTTTCACAAGTTGGAAGAATGGAAACTTAATAGAAATCCACCCACTCCGCCGATGCTCTCCACTTTCAATCCCCTCTTCTGGCATCCCCTCCCAAAAAGGATCAGATGATGGTATTGCACAAGGTGAATATTGTACCTACTGGTTTCTCAAATATTACAATTACAGTTGCCTTCCAAGGCTCACATTCTCCCTGCATATCATCCAGGAGTACAGACTGCTTTTACAGTAAAATATTGCATTCTATAATTTATCTAAATCTTAGTCGAAAGATATAGATTATAAATTTTTACATATACTTTAAGGCTAAACAAGTAGGCTGAAAAATACTTGGAACATATATCTCTATGCTAAACTAAAAGAATAGTATTAAATCAGATTGACTGCTACCTCATAGCGCGATAAAGAGGGCGATACCACATCACATAGGATGCTGGAACACCAGAAATAAAATATATAATAGCAAGAAACCAGATGGTTGGACCTGCAAGGCAAGAAAAGAACATGTAAGCATAGTCTATCAAGATTGATGGGCCAATTTCCAATTGTAAGACAAACCTTCTCCTTTGATCCAAGCAGTAGTAACTGCCACTATATTCCACAGAAGACACAGAACCAAACCTGCAGATTATTACAAAGTTTTAAAACTTAGATATTATTGGAAAATAATTGAAGATAACTGATGATTAAAAACATAATGCTATGTAAATTAATGATTTAGATAGCGCCTATGAAACAACGACTGCGACACGGACACGTCAACACTATTAATGTCAATATTATCGGACACAAATACATATATATTTATTTAATTAAATTAAACAAGAACATCACTTCTGGAATATCTAAATTGAGAATTAAAATTTATATACGCTTCTAAACTGAGCAAGTTGTTTCATGATAATAAAAAAAAATCTATAACAAGATATGCTAGTCTTTTAACTTCATCCATATATCCACTACTGTTAAAATTAAGAATCTTTAGATATTCCTTTAATTGTACAACTTCCTCAACTGATTGTTATTACTCCTAGAGTATACAACTATGAAGCACAGACACGGACACTGACACGCCGACACCACTAATAATTTGAGAAAATCACATAATTCAGTGTAATTATGAGTCGGTGTCGTGTCGGATATGACGCGTGTCCGGCACTGGGCCACGCCTAATCTGAGGAGTGTTTGTGCTTCATAGGTATACAGCTTCCTAGGCTAGTGCTTACTCATTAAGCATTCAACACATTTATTGTAAAACTATCATAAATATAAGTTGTGTGTTCCTATTTGAGATCATTGGTCTGTGTTGATTTACCTAACAGCCACATGGTTTGGTTTTCTTTCACTTAATAAAAATATTGAACTTACTAAAAATATTACTCAAGTTTTACTTCTGGATCTTGTATCAGGAATGCAAAGTAACAATATTTAAAAATTCAAACTAGACAAATACATGGGAGCTGATGGCAAAAGCCAAGACAACATCGCAATTTGGCAAGGTAAAAGAGGGCTCAATAAGAGATGCAACTGTTAAGGCAGCCTCATCATTCTCGGTGGACAATTTCCAGATTCATATGTCATGGCTATTCGTTAATGGGAAAAAAAAGTCGGTCTGCTTGTTTTGAGCAGGACCATTTCAGCCCATCATTTTTAAATACTAGAGTTTGGGCAACACACTCTATAAGCATATGGCAATGAAATCATGTGGCAATTACTAAATATTAACGCTATCTAACTATATGAAGCGAACGGCTTGATAATATTTTTTAGCTTGAGTAAATATCATTTTATTGGGCTGCAATTTTGTTGCTCGTATATGAATGACTTTATATTTTCATCTTGTTAATTATTCTAAAAGCCTTTATATTTTAAAATACTAGAGTTTGGGCAACACAATCTATAAGCACATGGCAATGAAAACATGTGGCAATTACTAACTATTAACAATGTCTAACTATATGAAGCGAAAGACTTGATAATATTCTTTAGCTTGAGTAAATATCATTTTATTGTTCTACAATTTTGTTGCTCATATATGAAAATGCCTTTTAAATTTTCATGTTAATTATTTTAAAAACTTCCATAAGAATTATAATTCAACTACAAAGTACAGATAATAATGAGGTACAAGAAGAAAAATCTAGATTTTGTTGATAATAATTATTAGCAAGCAACTACAGATATGATCTTAAACATTCTAGACTGTACAGTTCTATAGTTTAACATACCTAACCATGTTGAAAATGCAATATACTGCATCCTTTGAAGATGAATTGGTATTTCAGTTCCAATGTCATGGTGAATGATGGGGAAAAAAGGTGGCCAGTTTTTTTCCTCTATAACTATACCAGCTGCAAAATTAAAAGTGTGAAACACCAAAATATAGAAATTGTTTGTGTTGGCTTTTGTGTGTGAATATATGAACTAAAATACCTCGTGCAATGGCGTCCTCTCTTCGTTTTAGTTCCTACAAAATATCATGAGATACATCAGTTTCCTTACTACTTTAAATGACAGTATATCACAATGGCCAGGTAAATTTATCGCAAGGCAAAGAAAAGAGATGGTCTATCCGGAACCATATACTAATGCTAATACATTGAAAAGAAGGACAAGTGGCCATGTATCAAAAAATTAACATAAGTTGCACTTGCTACCAGTTAGGTGCCTAATATTAATCAGTAGCAAAAAATTATTACCACTGATGTAAAATAAGAAAAAAATATCGAATCTAGTTAATCAATTTGCTAACTCGTATGTGTAATTGTGTTCTAAAGATATCAAGTAATAAATCAGGATGGATCACCTGTTCCCTTTTCTTCAATTCAGACTCTCGAGCTTGAAGTTCCTTCTCCTTTGCTTTGACATCCTAAAATTAAGAACATAATTAAATCTTGGGGTAACAACAGCATTAAGACAGATAGTTTTAATATTATTATATATTTCAACATTCTCACATCCCGTCTACCTTTGAGCTATCGAGGGGGATGTCAACAGTAGCATTACGATCATAAGGCTCATGAGGAAGGGGTGAGAGTCTTGAGGCCGCAGAAGGAACACTTCCAGGGTTCTGCATTCAAACAACTTCATAGTAAGCTTATAAACAAGGATATTATTTTTTACATTTCATGTTTGAAAAGGGAAGGCAAAAAAGGGACACCAAATTACTATAGTTTCTAACTGCCCCCTTATATTTTTTACAATAATTGCTCCATTGATATAGTCAGCAAATCATCAGAAAAGAAAATAGTCTGAAATCAGAACCAAGCAATTAAACTAGCTGACAAAATAGTACCAATCTACATCAGGTTACCCCCCAAATCAACATCTGATAAAGGAATGAAATAAAAAGCACCAATAAAATAGAAAAACCATCATATAAATAAAATGATTTCCACAAACTGGCTTTCAACACATTAGTACTTTCGTCCAAAATTTAACTACTCAAGACTTTTGGTTGCAATCTTGTCCTGCCCTACTTATTATGAAATCAATATGTCAAAAAACCTAATCAAGCAATTACAGCAACAACAACAACGCCTTAAGAAACCCTCCATGAAACTGGGCGTACTTCCCTGCATAGCCCCCAGTACAAACTAACAATGAGCTGCAGAAGGGGACTACAGGTGTCTTCCAATTTCCCACCACCCAGACACTTTCTGGTCAACCCAACAAATAGACAGAGCCGTTCTCATCATCCATATACTCTTTCGAGTTCATGGGCTTTGTTGAAGGCTATAAAAAACATGAAAAGTGAATGTGTTGTGTGTATATACCATCTGTCATTCAAAAAGTAAATCCTGTCCTCACATGGTACATCATTGTCGATGAAACAGCTGAACCTGATCTACCCAACTTACTGCTTACGAAAGCCCTATCCTCCATAGAAACAGGATGGCATGTCTATCCATGGTACTAAAAGAAAACCATTATTTCTACAAACTGCCTCCATGACAATCAGTTTCATGGAAATAACTGAATGACTCCTTGACCGTTCAGCATGAAAGTTTATCTAGGCCTCAAAAGTTTCACTCCTACCAGCATCAAAACAGGAGAGGCATCTTGACAGTTAACCAGGTGAAACGGAGTAGCACCCTTCCTCTCCATATGAACTCTCTTCCTATCATAATTTCCGAGAAAAGCGTCCATAGGAACACGGTGTTGCCTTCCATATATAAGTCTACTACTATTAATTACTACTATGTTCAGTCTTGCTTGATCAGAAAACATTAATTCTTGTGCTGCAAACTTATTTTACCCACTCCACAAGGAAAAAAGAGAGAGAGAGAATCCATTCTAACCTTTCGACACTTAGCAACAAACAATCAACTTCAACAATCGAATAACAAATCAATTATTACCAACATGTAACTTCAAAAACTAAACCTCTCACAACTTGCACAAAATCTTTTCCTCAGGGAAAAATCCCCTGATTGATTACAAAGAGAAATATCCCTCCCAACCTATCAAGTATATATATATATCTTCTGATTGATTACAAAGAGAAAATTCCTACAAAATCTGAACTTCAATATTCAAATTCTATCAACACGTATTACAGTTAACGCTCTTGCACAGTAAAAATATAGAGGACGCGTATCAAAAGCTAAAGCAACCATTGACTCTGCTTTGTCAAAATATTACCATGCAAAGTGTTGTAATCTTAACATATATCTTGGTATCAGTTAAAGAAAATGGAAAACTTACAGTAGTGTAAAATGCACCTCCACCATAACTGGATTGTCCTGACCCTTTTCCTTTGGCTGTTCCGTCCTAATATTATCAACAAAAATGCTTAATGTTTTGGTCCTCAAAATAACATTTAAATAAGAAACTAAACCCAAAAAAAAAAAATCAATATCTGCAGTTTCAAATCAACAAAAGCATAACTATAATACTACATCATCAATCATTATATAATAATTACGAAACTCATCTACCAAAAATATAAAGATCAAATGCAAGAAATATAAGAATCTTGTGAGATTTCAATCTCTATATATTGATCGAGGTAATTACTGATTAAGAAAACATGATACTAATTTTCATGCGTATTTCTTAAAATTTGGGAAAACGTGATGCAACCTTATCCAATGTGCGACTCTCAAGTCACAACGCACCCCCTCACACCCAAAACCGGACATCTGAAGTGTGACTTGAGTGCCCTGATAACATGTATAGACTTACCATCTTAAAATTAGGGTTTGTGCCGAATCAACCCTACAAAACTAGCTTGTAAGGCGATAAATGTCGTTCGTTTTTCGCTTGTAAACACATTTTCAGGTCATATCTCATTCATCCAAAACGAGACTATCACCAACGTTAACAATACATTTCCTCTAAAGAAAACAAAATCAGATCCATTGACATCAAATCAACAGCATAAACACAAATTAATTTATCAATTTCACAGCTTCCAAAGTTTAAAATTATTAGGTCTATCAATTCAAAAAATTGCAATTAAAGACCAGTCACCGAACAAATTATAAACTTATCCAAACATTCGCAACTATTCATCACTGAAAAATAATCAGCATTTCAAAATAGAATGGAAGTAAAACAAGAAAACGAAAAGCGATTATTGAGAATGAATTATGCGGAAAAGTGAAAGTGAAAAAGGAAGTAACCGCGAAAGGATTGACATGAGTCTCTTCTTCTTCGAAAGGGTTTGGATCGTAGCGACTCATTGTTGTGAGAATGAAGAGATCTTGGAAGAAATCGAAATCGAAATCGAAAGAAAAAGCTTAGTGCGGTTTTGCGTGTGTGTGCAGTGTAGAATGCACACAATACACACACTGAAAAAGGGGTAAGGATTGGTATCTACGGATTTTTCGCTTTCTGATATTTTGGCTCTTTCTTTGCCGAAACTGCACACACTACACTCTGTCAATGGAAAATCACTTCATGCATTCATTCTCTCTTATAAACTCTAACCACCGCTTCAAGTTTTCATGTGGAGTACTTTTTAGTTTTTACCCTTTTTTTATAGTTTAATTATTATTATATTATTTTTTTAATAATATTAAAATATTTGAAAAATATTCAATTTGATCCGTCACAATTTTCTTGACGAAAAAATAAACGCATATTTATCTCTGACATGATCATATGGAAAACAAATTAGTTCATTTCATATAATAAATTTAGAACTAATTTGTCCTTAGTATATATTCTTTACGTCTCATAATAATTGTCTTTTTACTCATTTTTCTTTTTTTCAAAATAATTGTCACTTTAGAATACCAATGCATTTATGATTTTTTTCCATTATTATACCCTTATTTATTGGATTTCATCCAACTTAATTATTCCACTAACTACAATTAATAAGGGTGTTTTTGTAAATGATACTAATTTTACCATCAAAATCAACATAATTAATCATTTCCTTAATAATCGTGCATAAACTTTAAATGACTATTATTTATAGCGAAGGAGGGAGTATATAATAGAGATTAATTTGGAATCAAATCATTTCATTTGTGGTTTTTAAGGAATAGTATAGAAAACTATTATTTTTTTCTAGAAAATAGACATTTGAAGCTAGATATTCCTCTTAACATGAGTTTGCCCCATTATGACATATTTACAATTATTTTGAGACCATCTACCACATACCACACCCAACTTCAACTATTCGTACCTCAACTAAGCATGTACTCGATGGTGTCCTTTGCGGGGTATAATGATATACATCAAGTGCTCAAGTTTGTGTTTCAGGGGAGCTCAAAAGTTTAACAAGCATTGATAATGTCCCTTTCACAAGGGGTTGATAATGTTAAGAGTCTCACATCGGACAGGACATGGCCTGACAATGTGTTTATAAGTGGGGGCAATCCTCACCTCACAAGCCGGTTTTGTGGAGTTGTGTTAGGCCCAACCACGATTTCTAAGAGATAATCTTTTATATGTGACATGTAAAAAATTATGGATTCCGCAATGTTTATTTTGTTGAGAGAATTTCATTGTAATTCATAGATCATCGTATGTTAATCACCACCATAGGATATTTTGTGATTTGATCACATGATAAATTTGATGTGTTGCGAAACATGATGTATCTTGTTCGATCAGATCATGAACTCTCAACAGATTAAACCTTGTCTAGTTTAAAACAAATTACAACAACAACTGCTAAGCATTTTCCCACTATATAGAGTCGATAACATTGATCAAGTTACGTCATAGTGTTTTATCACAACGCATATTTTGTTCCAACTCATTAATATCTAGATTTATTTTAATAGTTTCTCTTGTAGTTTTTTAGGTTTTCTGCCTCTAATAATCTGATTATAACAAATATTTTAGGGAAATAAATTACAAAGTCAAAACCTAAATAAATTTAAATTATCATAAATAAAATAGTTTGAAATAGTTTTGTTTCTTGAATGTGACATGTAAATTGTAAAAAAAGAAAATGGACATTTTCGGTGCAAACTCTTTTGTCCTTGCTGTTAAAAGAAGCATTGAAAATGACATCCAATTTCTTCTACCCTTGAATGAAATATGTTAAATACACTCTAACTCCTTTTTACCTTATATCTTCTTTAATTAGCTACTCTAAATATAAAAGAATACTCTTGCCAAATTATTCGATTATTTTCTAGGCAGTTGGATATACCTTTCGATGTTAAAGTAAATGTCAAATTTCAATTTAGCATGTAACGTCACGTAGTAGACATTCTTTTTTCTGGAGGTTTAAATTTGGTTTGATGGTGACATCCATAGGTGAGTGCACATCGGTTCAAATTTAGACGTATAATAATAGGCTAAATTCTATCGTGTATCTTTTAAGTTTGAGGTTTGTAACAGATTGATTTTTAAGTTATTTTGATTACAAATAAGTCTTTAAGTGTCTAAACATTTTCGATTTAGTCCTTCTATTAACCAACGATGATGTGGTAGAAGGACTAAATCGAAAACAATTGCAAACTTAAAAAGGACTAATTTGTGACCAAAATAACTTAAAAGACATATTTGTTACAAACCTCAAACTTAAAGGACTTATGTGTAACCAAAATAACTTAAAAGATCAATTTATTACAAACCTCAGACTTGACTCTGGTGTAACTTAGCCATAATAATATTATAAGAGTTGAAGCTGGTGACGGTTAAGAATTAAAATGATTGGCTTAAATTCATTTAGACAACTCAGTTACATTTTTTAAATGGACCACACCTAATTTTTAAGCTTAAAAGCAACTCTACTTGTAGCAAGTAACAAAAAGGCAATAGATTCCTTTTTAGAAAAAAGGGGCAATAGATAACTTTTGAAAGTTCACAAGTATTGAATTACAATGCTTGAGTTGAATTTGTACAAATGACTAACAAACTTTTGTTATCAAGGATAAATATAATAAACCAAAAGGATGCATGCAAATCGGAATTACATTTTCATTATTATGAATTTAGGAACAATTATCAAACAAATGGGTTAGTTAGACACCTATGCAAAACTATCATGTAATGCTATAATGAACTAGAAATTATCAGAAATAACAAGACTAAATACAAGGATTGTTCCTAAGAAATTGACTGGACAAAACTCCTTGTGAATGTTGGGCACGTTAGCAGGATGTAATAAAGTGTGGAGACAACAAATGAGGCCCTCCTTCGGTAACATGTGTATGATGATATCTATGCACATTAATCATATTCAGTAGCTAAATCTTTGCACATCAATTCATGAACAAGTATCATCACCATTCTCATTTTTCATTTGAATCATTTTTCTGAGACTCCCTCTTTATCATATTTAGTAAGTATAAGACAACTTCTGACATTGCTGGCCTAAATTCGGGCTCCGTCTGCATTAAAAGCAATAAATTAATTGAAGGAGTTAAAGGGCCGGCCGGGATTCAAATGCCGGTGAAAGAGAAAAATACTAACAGAACAACTGATATACTAACATTTGTTCATCCAAAAAAAATATATTTAATTCCATTGGATATAGATGAGGGTAGCACTTGGGTGACATTGTGGTTGGTAACATTGGTGACATTGGCCAACCACAATGTCACAAGTGTACAAAATGACAAAAAAATCTTGTGAAAGAGAGAGAAAAAAGCCACTTGTGATTTATGTTGAAACTGATAAAAACTCACCTGAAGGCATCGAGAAATAATGTCGGCAAAATTTGACAATGACATTGCAGCGTAAACTCCATTTAAAGAAGGATCAACCATCTTTGATAATGCATCAATATCGTGAAGTTTGGGGATTGCCCATCTAGCAAGAAATTGCTCCCCTCGTGGACGTGTCCTGTCCAAGATGTTCCAAACAATGAATATGAGTTAATTGCATAAATAGCCAAAACAGATGATGAAGTATTTTGCTTATGCATTCTTACCTGTCATGGGACTGGCGGCCGGTCAAAAGTTCTAACATAACCACTCCAACGCTGTATACATCACTTTGGTAAGTGTAAATTCCTGACTCAAATTCTGGAGCTCCATAGCCATAAGCTGATTGCAGGTTCCCAGAGAGCTGACAAAACATGGAATATTATCATTTATCAGACTGTTATAATACAAATTACATTTCGACATCATTATTAGGAGGTACGCCAAACCTATAAATTTTTTATCATTTCCCTAATAATGTCGAAACAACTGCAGTTCCAAATAATTCCATACCTGAGTTACAGATCCCGAAGCTATCAATGGAGCTAAACCACAATCAGATATGCGCACAGATAGATCATCATCAAGGAGAACATTGGCAGACTTCAAATTTCTGTGCACCACAGGTGGCTGACATTGCTCGTGCAAATATCTTGTAAAGGACAGAAGTATTAGATTCAGAATCTCAAACTGTTGTCTTTAAATAACACAAAGCAAAGAAAAATCTTCCCATCACTCAATCTCCAATTTTACTTTTTGCATACGAAACATTCATCTGTCTGGAGTATCATATAGCTCTCTAAAGAGATCAAGCAAAAGATTTCTTATTGTTGGAGATGAAAATGATTCTTTGGATAGCACCAGACAGCTTAAATTTATTGATTGAACTGGTTTTTTGAAATTGAGTTTAGCAGTCTATAATGTCTTTTATAATAATAGTAGTACACTATGTAATTTGATTATGACATCCATGTCAAGAAGTGTTATGGGTTAAGTATGATGTTTGACCAATTTAAGTTTGAGAACGTTCTAGAAAGGTTAGAATACAACTACCATATTAATGAGCAAGTTATTAGATTAAAAAAATACTTTCAGCAATAAATGAATTCAATGAAGAAGAGTAAAATATTTATGCAGGACAAACTAGAATTCAAAAAAGAAACCTTGAACTCGATATAAACTACAAATTAAAAGCCTGAACAATTTTTTTGTTGACAGTATTGATTACTTGACTTACTCTAAGGCCCTAGCTGCACCAAGTGCCATCCGAATGCGAGCATTCCACGATAGTGATGCTTTGAATTCATCATCTGAGTGAAGTGCATCATATAGTGACCCATTACTGCAGTACTCATATATCAGAAGCCTTTGACCATGCTCTGAACAGTATCCAATAAGCTCAACAATGTTTGTATGTCTTATTCTGTCAAGACTATTTACCAATTCAAGAAACTCATCATCCTTCTGGTGAACAGAGGCTCTTTTGTCAAGTTTCTTTACAGCAAGCAGCTAACAATTCAGAAGACAAAAAGAGTAACCATCAAAATAAGAATCCAATCAAGGCATAAAAATAAGCTAGTGAAAGAGAATTGGACATTAATCAATTGCACAGATAAGCAAAAATCCTACCTTCCCATCAGGAAGCTCGGCCCTGTACACGGTGCCCAACATGCCTCCTCCTATAAGATTTTCTTGAGAAAAGCTATTTGTATATTGTTGAAGGGATGCAATGGTAAAACATTTTGCGAAAGTAGGAGGACTTGAACTTCTTAAGGATGGATCGACAGTAGTCCCTCTGTGGGAAGTGGTCGGCTCAACAATCACTCTCTTAGTAGGAAGCGAATGAGAAGTGGTTGGCTCAACGATCACCTTCTTAGTAGGAATTGAAGGAGGAGGGGGTGGCGGAGGAGGCGGCGGAGGCGGAGGAGGCACAGAGTATACTTCAGGTGTGCTGATATCAATCTCATGATCTACTGGCTTTGCTATTGTCGCCGTTCTTTGCACATCCTTCTCTTGCTTATCATGTGCATTTGGAATTGGAACAGCCCACACCCTCCTAGGCTCTTCTTGGCGATCATCATTTGGCCTCAAGACATCCCTTGGTATTGCAGTCATTCGTTGCACATCCTTCTCTTGCTTATTCTGTGCATTTGGAACAGCCCACACTCTCCTAGGCTCTTCTTGGCGATCATCATTTGGCCTCAAGACATCTCTTGCCGGTACTGTTAAAATAAATCAAAATCATTTAACATATTTAAGTGGTAAATTAGTGGAACCTACCAATGAATAATTAATTGCAAGATAAATAACTAAATGAAGAACTAAAAGCTATATGTATTTGCCTTTTTCTGTTTGACTAGGTGGTAGGACTATAGCCCCTAGACTGCTAGGACTTTGTTGTCTTTCACCTCCATATGCCCCAATTTGATGTCGCCTGGACCTTCGGTCAACCCGTTCCCTTCTACCACATCTTGGAATAAATAGAACAAGTGCTAGTACAAAAATAATGAATGCCAAAACACTGCCAATAACTATCAAAACAACCCTTTTGGTATGTTTGTTTGATTTTCCAGATTTTGACTCAATCGCTACAGTTGGTCCATCAGCCTGTTTGGTAGGTACACGGCCAGAACCAGAAGATGGTACTGGAAAAAACGGTGCTCCTGGTGGTGCTCCTGGCGGTGCTGTTACTGGAGAGCGAGAAGGAGGAGCACGAGTTGCCGTGGAATTATCATTAAATGGATTTCCAGCTTGTCTGCATGATAAACATTATCTTAGTTACAGAAGCTACAACATTACAAGTGAACAAATATATCTTCTTCAAATTAAAATTTTTGATGTAACCAAATTCAATAAATAACAATAATGTAGTATTACCACATAATCTATGAGGACGACAAATAAAAAGACCTAAAACTCAACTTTGTGTCCTGCTATTGCAAATATAACAATAATATTTGGACAGCTTCCTAAAATATAGCACTATTATCCTTCTTCAATCTAAATTAAATGATGGAAGGTAAGATTTTTGCTAAAGTTCCGCTACACTATAGCGGTATAGCGCCTCTGTAGCCACTATTTAACAACACTGAATTTAACTACAAATTCCACACCTTCTGTGGATTTGACGGAGCCTGAACCACAAGTTTCAAATACCAATAAAGAAAATGAGACATCAATTTGCAAAAGAAGTGTACCTTGCCTAATGCAGTGACTATTACAAATTAGAATTTGTATGTAATCTTGACTCTTGAGACTTATTTTAAACAACACATTGTTTCTTTAACTGGAGGCATCTATTTGTTTTTTATTACTCTTAGAATTTGGGCTTAACCCTACAAAAACAGGAAGTAAGGCGAGGATCTCTCCTATTTATAAACTCATTTTCAGGCCATATCTCATCCTGATCCAGTGTAGGACTTGTAACACACCCCTCGCACCCAAGACTAACATCTAGAATGTGACCATATAGCAGGTGATCTATGAAGCACATACACTCCTCGAATTAAGTGTGTCCTGGTGTCGGACACGTTGCGTACCCGACACCGACACCACACTTACACTTATAATTACACTGAATTATGTGATTTTCTCAAATTATCAGTGGTGTCGGCGTGTCAGTGTCCGTGATGTGTCCGGTGTCCGTGTCCATATTCATGCTTCATAGCAGGTGATTCAATGGATCTTGGATAGATACTAATACTATCTTAGAATTTGGGTTGGGCCTAGCTCAACCCTGCAAATTTGGCTAGTAAAGGTGAGGATGCCTTCCATTTTATAAACTCATTTTTAGGTCATATCTCATCCAATGTGGGACCCTTAACAATTACAAATGCACTGCTTCATAACTTCTTCGGAAGGCGCAATATGAAAGTATCATATATTCTCTTTTGGCCTTGTTCATTCCTTTTTGGCTTAATTGCAAAACCAGACAACTTTAAAATTAACAGGATCAAATGAATTTTCAGGAAAAACATATTCCAGATTCATAACCGCCAAGTTCCATACATGTCCATTGTCAAATCTTCTAATTCAAGAAATTTTCCCATTTAAGCAAAAAGAAGCATAATATGTAATATATTTATTGTTTAAGGCTTCACCTGAAGTTAGGTATGCTTAGCAACTTTGGAGGTATTGGGCCACCAAATTGGTTGTTCTCGACATTCCTGCTCAAACAGGGAAGACTAAACTTTGAGAGAATCAAGTAGGACTAAAATTGAAAAGATGACATAAAGTCCTATATGCATCCTGAAAGTTCTAGAATGTATAATGAAAACAATTTAACAATATATCAATCATAATTTATATGATGGTTAAGTATAGTACAAATCTTTCAGAGGAAGGTCTTGTAAAACATCAAGTGTCCCAGATAGTTGATTATCCTGCAAGCGTCTGCCAGAAAGGAAGTAGTGAGTTTGGTTGATAATTGACAGAGAAAATATGTTATACTTAGATCTTACTAAGACAAAATACTAACAGTGTGGTCAAAGATGATAAATTCTCCACCGAAGGAGGTAGTTCCCCGCTCAGATTATTACTAGATAAATCTCTGCAAAATAGTAATCACTCCATAAATAAAATATGTTTAATGTATAGCGAAGGAATAATTTTAATTCAAATTGTCTATACTAATGTATTGCTTAAAATGAGGCCATACAGATTGATCAATTGCGTAAGAGACTGGAACGCATCTGGTATTTCTCCAGTTAAATGATTGTTGTTAAGAGACCTGAAAGGAGATGATTCGTTATAATGTAGATAAACTTGCATGAAATTTAACATCAGCTACCATACAAATATAATATAATATAATATAATATAATATAATATAATATAGAACATGCAACAAACTCACATGTCACTGAGTCCAGTTAAAGCGGATAAAGAGGTCGGAATATTTCCAGTCAACTGGTTGGCTGAAAGAAAACTGCAAGTAAAATCCATCACGTCTTTTAACAGAATTTAATGGAAAGAATTGATATTACAGAAATGAGTTATTACATACAAGTTTCTCATGGTAGCTGGCAAATTGGATGGAATACTTCCTCCAATGTTGTTGTTGCTCAAATCGCTACCTCCAAAATACACGGCAAGCAATGAAGATAATGCAGAAGAAACTTATATATACGTTACTGAGGTTGAAATAAATGTATAAATCAAGGAGAATTATATTTACATTACTGAGATTGAAACAAATGTTGCCAAATTATCACCCAGTTCTCCTCCCAGATTTGCACCAATCAGAACACTGTCAGAAATAAGATGATAAGAAAACTTATGATATTTATTCCGAGATACAACAACAGCAAAAGCCTTTATCCACAAAATGGGGGTAAGCTACATGAATCAAACTAGTTTGTCAATCGTGGAAAATAGCAAATTGTTCAAATTCTGCTATGTTATAATGCTCTATCGTCACTATTTCACAAAACAATAACGATTTGTTCAAATTCTGCTACGCTAAACGAAAGGACAATAATGTCCAATTATAAATCATGTCCATAAACAAATTAATTTGAGAGATATCAATCAGTAAGTCAGTATGAAAAGTCAGGCAAAAGGGATGAAAACGTAACGTACATTTTTTGTATGAATGAACCATTACACTGAATGCCTTGCCACCCTTCTCCACAGGGATCTCCACCACTAGAAACCCACCCAGGTAGAAGAGGAGATCCCAGTGAAGCATGTAAGCTATTAAGTGCAGCAACTGATACAAACAAACAAAAAATATTAGAACTTTTATATACTGAAGATATTATTATGACACAATCAATCAAGAATATGTTGAAAGCATTAATACATAAATTTTATCTTCTGGTTCCCCATCAGCTACACAATTCAGTATTAAGGGCCTGTCTGGATTTAGATTATATGGGCTTATCTACTGGCATAAGTTGTGAGACTGTTTGGGAGACTTCAAAACAGCTTATGACATTTCTCAGCTTATTTTCATAAGTCCTCCAAGATAGCTTATGAAAACAGGTTATAGCATATACAACAACAATTTGATTTTCTTTTACCATCTTCTATAAAAATAGCTTATGTAATCTTACACATAAGTGCTTATTATGATAAGTGGTTGTGCTATAAGCTGTATATCCAAACAGGCCCTAAATATACAGTTTACAGTTGTGAAGTACTGACACAGACACAACAAATAATTTGAGATACGAAAAGTAATTAAATGTAACCACATGTCTCAGTGTCGCACACCGGACACACTTTCACTCTGAAAAGTCAATGCTACATACATTCATAGTTGAATTCAAAGATTCGTATTTCATTGCTAGTACATATCATAGGAGAAATGCAGATAATATTCAACCATGATTGAAACACACACATTATAACATTAATAAAATACCAATAAACAAAGTCAAAAAGAATCTTTTACCATCAGTGGGATCAGTAAGAGCACTTGAAATCTGAATTATACAAAGCAACAAAAATCCCAACAGAACATCTTCATAGATCTTCAAACTAGATCTCTTCCAATCCATTGAACACCACCTTAATCTTACCAAATCACAAAACACTCATTCCCAACTCAATAACTTGAGTTCAGAGCAGAACAATGAAGCAAAATGCCCCTGATTTTTTGTTTCTAAAAATAAAAAAGTAAACAATAGTTAGAATTTTTTGAGCTAAGCTTATATGAAAAAGAAAAACAAACTTGGAGTTTAAGATTGAGACAGAAACGTAAACAAGTACACATGTTGCATTGCATCGAAAACAAGGAGAGTTTATAATATAATAATGATTGTTACAACAAATAACAAGAGGAAGTAAGAAAAAACACTAACCTTTGTAAAAGAAGAACAAGAGAATAAGGTAAAAGGAACAAAGTGCCAAATTTGTTAAGGTACAACGATAAACAAAGGTTGTCTCTCAAATTCTCTTTTATTTCTCAGCACCGTCTCTCTCTTTCTCTCTAAGTCAAGCGTCAAGACAAAAACATTAGGATAATAGTAGCAGCCACGCTGTAAAGTATATTTTTCTGTACTAATTAATGTTGAGATTATCTCTGCAATACACATTTTTAAGTTGCGTAGGAAAGAGAGTTTATAAGTCTAGAAGTCTTAACACAACTATAAATACTGAAATTGTAAGATGGATGTCATGACTCGGTTCAAATTTGGGACTTCACAGTAGTGTGTGAGTTTAATTTCAGTGGATTACCACTTATATAAGACAAAAAAAAAAGAGTGTTTATATATTTTCAAAAAATTAAAGTGTGTTTAGTTCAAGATATGAAATTATATTTCTTGTAATAATGTTCCTAAGAAAACTGTTTTTAGGAATAGCATTTTTAATCATATAATTGGTTAAATTTTAGATTTCTTTGGAATATTTCTAAAATATATTTAAAAATAAAATTTAAAATAAAATGTAAATAAATGAGTTGTTTTGAAAAGTTATGGTAAGTTTAATTGTATTTTCATGTGAATGTTAGATTTCCACATATTAGAATGAGAATGGCAATGTAGAAATCATGTGTGATTAACATTTTTATAAATAAAAAAATCTCTAAACTTGAAACAAACACATCCTACAACTTTAAGTCTAATTTGTAATTTGTTATGAGTTTATTTTTAAGTTTGAGTCTTACCACTTTAAACGAATGCTTGAAGACTATTTTTTTACTCAAATTAAGATTTATGTCATATGAACATATTTAGATAAATAACATGACGATATTTAAATAGAGTAACATTGTAATTGACTTATGAGATTAAACTTCACTTTGATATTTAACAACATTTTAGAAATTTTGATTATATACGATATTATATTTTTTGTTAAGGTATATAATAATATATTTCAATATATAAAGAAAAACTAATATAGATTAATAAGTTTAAATTATTGTAAAAGTTGGAAAATTTAACATTAATTCTTAGGAGAAAAATCTAATATAATAATAGTAATAACAATACTATTTATATTTATTTATGTAGACTAAAAGGTTTTTTATGGTCTATAATTTGACACTTTTAGCGTAATTGATTTATAAACAAGTCGGGTCTAGTTTTGGTTTGAAGTAACTTAAGTCGTAGGTTCTTGTTGAATGAGCTAGTATGTTCTCACCACTATTGGTTGATAGAGGCTTCAAAGGATAAAAGAAAATAAAAATTAGGGTCTAAGACAGTTGTCATCTTTGTCATGTCTAATTATTTATATATATAATGACACATTTGATCACTTTAATCTATGTAAGTACTTATTTTAGTATACATATCTGTTCTGGACCGGTCAAAGAACTAGGCCTAATTGCTTAAGCCCAATAACAAACCAAGCTCAAATGCTGCATTTGGCTTTTTACTCGCAACACACCCCTTCTCCGCGCGGGGG
>Ga0228711_1005114_pt1 | contig 20012 bp, 10 predicted proteins | sample MedpolnodulmetaG_2_FD_177996 | JGI IMG/M metagenome (GOLD analysis project Ga0228711, IMG submission 177996) | Root nodule microbial communities from Medicago polymorpha collected in Santa Monica, California, United States - brown nodules | ecosystem: Host-associated > Plants > Roots > Nodule... | reverse complement strand
CTTTTTCCCAACCTTCACCTCCACCGTCCCCACTGTCATCAAATTTTCACCTTCTCGAACTATCTCCTCCTCCTTCACCTTACTCACCCTCACATTTTTTACTCCCTCTTTATGCGTAATCACCACCGGTGTAACAACATACTTCCCAACAACCCTAGCACCACAAATAGGACCCCTATTCACCACATCATATTGCGCAAACATGTCAAACCTTGCTTCTTTAGCCCAAAGCCTATGATCACCTATCCAGACATTAGTCAAAGCATGTGCCAATTTTTTTTTTCTTTTCTGTTCCTCACATTCTCAAATCTAACAAAGCCATACAATTTACCACGATAATTGAGCTGTCTAGCAACATAAACATCAGACAAAATACCACACACCTCGAAGAATTGACGTAGACAGAACAATGAAATAAAGTCAAGAATATTAGCAAAATAAAAAGTAACCTTACTGCCATTGTTGTGTTCATCATCAATGAAATCTGCTCCCTTGTGCATAACAGTACCATGTCTGTCCTCCACATTGAACCTACAACCATCAAACCTTTGCTGATCCCAATAATAACCAGTGTTTGATCCATTGTGCTTAGTTGAATCGCGTCTGTCCAAAACCCTAACCCTACGTCTATCATGCTGGTATTGATCAGAATAATAACCTGTTGTCTGGTGTTCCTCATAAACCCTAGAATGCCTGCGATACCCTCTGTTGTCTGCCTCATTCCATTGCTGTGTGTTTCCCCTTTCTGTATCGCATCCTCCACACCGCTCTGGAATCCTTGACCTGTCCCGTCCTTGATCATCTGGTTGCGTCGCTTTCCTCTTCCTTGACCTAACTACAAACGAATCACCCCTATCCCCCCCCCCCAATTTTCTGCCACCTAGGCTGACCCCTATCCCTCCAAGTGTATCTCTCTATCGGAGATAAGTTCCGGAGTTGTTGCCACCGAACAAACCTAGGCCGGCCACCACGAGGTCTCTCATCACTCTCTCTCTCTGGTCTCTCATCGCTCTCTTTCTTTCTTTCTACTAGCTTCTTTATCGAAAGTTGAAATTCTTTTAGATATATATGTAAAAAATGATGTTCTTAACCAAAGTGGATTTGATTTATTGTAAACGCAGAATAGATTAGATAACTCCAGCATTATGATGAATTAAAATTTGAATTTTGACTAATAGAAGTGTTCACATTTAGGTTTAAGATGTTAACTCAATGGTAAGAACTTAAACTTAATTAATATTAAGGTATAAAATTTAAATATTCTTAGAGTCATTTGTAAAATGATAATTAAAGTCACTTTAATTAATTAAAAAAGTGTATACGTTAAATGCTCATAGCGACCACCATCATTTCTCTTTTTTTTTTAGTTGAAATATGTTGAGATATAAATCCTCTTGCAACCTCAGCGTCGCCACTAACTACTTTTACTCCTCTAAAGTGTTTTCCCTCGCACGACCTAACCCCATCTTATATACTTTGCTCGTTTTTGTGTGAGTTTCACATCTCGCACAGGTTGTGTTTTTGGTCCTTCTTGTTTCATTTTGCAAGTTTGATTTATTAATTTTTTTGGTAGAATTTTGAAAGATTTGATTTGTGTGTTGTTGCTTAGATCGTTGTTACTACAATTTGGTTTTCGTTTTTTGTTGTGTTGTTGTGAACATCGGTTCTGGGTTATCTTGGGTCATATTTGCTTTTCGGATTTGGGTTTCGGCTCTCCTGTGTTGCTGGGTTGCTTTCGGGTATTGGTCAATGACGTTGTGATTTGATGTTCACCTCGTTGTTATGGCAGCCCTTTGAAGTTTTTGCACAAGTTTTTGATTCCCTACAATTCGCAAAACTAACTACAATCCTGCTACCAACGCATAAACTATCTTTCTTCAAGCATTGTCCGCTCAATGTGAGGTCTAATTGAGTTAGTTTCCCTTACCATGCAATAAAGGGTATTGTGTCTCAATCATGATCATTTAAGACGAGTATACCATTGGACTCGAAAGAACAACCTCCATAGAAAAATGATCATATCCCATGGGTAGAGCCAATTTTTACGCGTGATCATCAGGTAAAATTCTACAACCTTAGGAAAATTTCTAGTTCTTGGAAATTGGTATCTTTGTCTAGAGGGTTTTTGAATTCACCTTCTCTAACCATAATGATCTTCAAAAAGTGTAAGAAATATGAACTTTCCAAATTAAACATGCGATCCTATGTTTATAGCAGTGGTCCCCTGATTTCAACATCAACAGACAAAAGAAAATTCACGCTCAAGTGTGGATTAGGCTTGTTGACCTTCCCCATGGATATTGGAGGCATCATACCCTCTTTGAAATGTCTAACGGTATATGAACGCCTATTTCACTAGATGATACTACAAAAATCATGTTTTGTGGGCACTATGCTAGAGTGTTGATTGATTTCGACCTCTTTAAAAGACTCCATGAATCCATTCTTGTTAAAAGGGAAGGCTTTCCATTTTATTTCCATATCATTTATGAAAAATTGCCGAATTTTCGCAAAAATTTCTAATCTATTAGACATTGTTTATCGAGTTGTAATAAATTAAAATGGAAGGAACATGTTGCTAGCGTGGATCCTCCTAAAGATCAACTTATCAGGAAGGATCTAGGTCAAAATCATAAAAAAGAAACTATGCAAATCAACAAGGCTCAAGGTAACAAGGGTAATGTAATCAAGGAATCTAGACAGTCTAAAAACCCCACAAAATATGGATGGTTGTAATTTATAATCCCCCTTTGATCATGAAAAAATTGATAATAACCGTGATATTGATTTAGAATCAGTTGACAATTTCTTGCTTGAGGAGTATTGTGAGAAAGTAGTTACAGATTCACTTTGTTCCATGAACAATGATCAACAACTTACTCTTTTGGCTCCAACTATCCATGTTGTGGTCCAACGAAATATTGAAATGCATAGTGAATCATGGGCTAACATGACACAAAGAATAGTCTGGTAAACTAAAGAAGGCATATCATGATCATGTTGTGTGGAAGTGTGAGTTATATGTGTTAGGTTTGTAGACTTTTATTGGTTGCATTTTGTTAAAGCAAGAGTTCTAGCAAGATGTTGGACAAGATGTCTTGACATGTTGGTGCGACATCATAGCGTGCCTTGTTCTGCTTTCTTGGAGATTACATTTTAAACGTGAGATCCCTGAAGTTTCTCGAAAGATATGATTCACGTGTATAGTTGACCAAGAAGCGTGGGGTTTCTAGAAGCAATGTTAGGCGGTTTATCTGTGCCATGTTTCTTAAGTGTGATGTTGTAACATTTAAGGAAACATTTGATCTGCTTCAGAATATTGTGCTGAAGACTGTGTGATTCAGCTGGATGTTTGGCCCGAGTTGTGCATCAAGCCATTATGCATTCAAGCTATATAAAGAAAGACTCAAGACCTAATTCAGTACTGAAGCCATCATTTGCAAAAGTGTCATTTAGGGTTATAGTTTGTCCTTGTTATTTGTGAGTCACTCTTGTATCTCGTTGATGCATAAAGTTGGATTGTAGTTGAGTTGTAAACTCTGAATCACTCAAAAGCTTGTAAGTAAGAGTTGATTCTTTGTCAAGGAGTGTGTCTCCATTACTGTAGTTACTGTTGAGTCAATCACTAGGACTGTGGTTGAGAGGAAGTGAGAGAGGGATCTCATATCTAGAAGATTCTTAGATACAAATTGCACATGTAGTGATTAGGTGCGAAGCTAGTAGATTGGAGATAGTTTTTATGTACGCTTCAAACTAATACTATTATAGTGAATTTCCTTCATGGCTTGGTACGTAGCCCCCAGATGTAGGTGATGTTGCACCGAACTCGGTCAACAAATTACTTGTGACTTTTACTTCCTGGCTTTATTGTTTAAGTTGTTGTTTGTTATCTGTGTTGTCTCGATGTCTTGACATTATTCTTGACATCTCGCTTGTCTTGACATCATGTATAACATCTTTACTGTGTGCCAGAATTTCAATATGTCCCACATCAGATAGAAAAGTGGAGGTTGAGCACTTTATAAGTGAGAGGATCCATAAACCCATTGCCTTGAGGTTTTGGGTAAGAGTGTGGTGTCTCTCTCACTTGTGTGGTTGCTCTAGTCTATATATGAGTGGGCCACCGGGCTCCCCTCGTGACCCTACAGTGGTATCAAAGTCGAGTTTTGACGAAAGGTTCGACCGTGTCGAAAGTCTTCTTGACAAAGAGTGTTTAAGCGGCTGGTTCCGTTGAGTGCAAAAACGACGGTACACGTATAAGTGTGTGCGGATAAAAGAGCTTCCGCTTGAGAGGTGAGCATGATGAATTGATGGAATCACACTTGACGGGGAGATTGTTGTGTGCAAATGTGAGTTATATGTCCCACATCAGATAGAAAAGTGGAGGTTGAACACTTTATAAGTGAGAGAATCTATAATCTCGTTGCTTTAAGGTTTTGAGTAAGAGTGTGTTGTCTCTCTCACTTGTGTGATTACTCTGCCTGGATGTGGGTGGTCCCCCAGACTTCCCTCATGACCCAAGAGTTCACATACTAATGGTTTTGTTTTATGTCCCCCACTTTAGATATTTTTTTCATATGAATAAAGTGTTGCAATAGACAACCCCTCTGCACCCTATATTTTTCTTTTTAAAAAAATAATGTTGATAGTGACTCGAGTAAAATTATATTTAGTAGAGAACAAAGATAATATTTTATTATAATTTAGTAATTAAATATAGTAAGATGAACTTTTTTTTCTTTTTCAAAGAAGATGAACTTTAGATGATGTCAATATTTGAGGTCCTTTTTAATACACTATTTCATTATTCTTTGGTTTTGATAGAATTCCAACATCAAGTTGAGTAGCTTTCAAGTTCAATACACGCACCTTTCCTTGCTCCCTATAAATTTGTCCATTCACTTTGAATTTTTTTTCTCAAACCCACTCTTTGTCCTCCCTCTCAAGTCCAAACACCCAAACCACATCTCTCTACAACTTTTTTACTTCTTCTTTTGTTTACCATGCCAGAGGCTCCTAAACAAAACCAATCCAGCAAGAAAAATGTCGAATATGATGATGCTATTAGTAATACTATTAGAAATAACAATAAGAAAGCACTGAAATACATTGAGGATGTTACCATCAACGTTGATGAAATTCAAGAAAAGGTGCTTGCTGAGATTCTCTCATCTAGTGCTCTTGTTGAATACCTTCAACGACATGGGCTAGATGGGCGCACAGACAGAAAAACATTCAAAAAGGTGGTGCCTGTGGTGACTTATGAAGATTTAAAGGTAGATATCGATCGTATAGCCAATGGTGATACCTCCCCAATTATATGCTCCAAACCCATATCAGAGTTCCTCACTAGGTCAGTATATCAAATTATTATATAACTTAAGGGTTGTTAACGAGTGTTTCCGGGGCACTCTTTAAGCATTCTAAAGTAAGTAATTATTTCATAAAAATATTAAAGGTTTCAATTTTCAATGCACTTTATTACACAAACTTTCAAAATAAAGTTACCATTTAAAGTCTTTAACTATAGTGCCCTGAAGGCACTAGTTAACATTTCCCATAACTTATAGTGTTAATTAACTATGTATCAACGAAGAGTTGTTAACTAAAAAAAAAAATTATGCGCCTTCAAAGTACCATAACTACAATCTATTTACATTATGTATAAAGGTTATATACGATCTCCAAATACTTAATCTAGTGATAAAATAACAAGTCTTAAATCTTTGTAAGTGTTCTTTGAACCTGAAAGATTTCCTTTCATTGGACTCGAGTACCATCTCCTCACCCTAAATGTTTTTATAAAAACAAAAGGTTATATATGTTGAAACAACGGCGACGTTGCGCGTGTAGTGATCATATATATTGATTGCACTATATCATCCGCTTGTAAAATTGGATCTCTCTGGAGACACAACTAGAGAGGCCTACATCCACTATGTAAACACTTGTGTTGTGTAGGGTCTCTGCAATGGGAGACTTCTAGGATTTTTCCATTCACACATACTTGTGTTCCAAACCATATAGACACCACCTAAAATGTTTTAAAGCTGAACCCTTCCAACTTTTTAGTTACAAAAATTGACTTTGTAAAAAAAAAAAAAAAATAAGAAAGTTAAAATTTTATTTAAATTTACTATGATAGAGGGAGTATAAGAGGAAGTATAATTTAAGCATCTTTCAAAGAGATGAATGCAATTTATTCAAGTTGTTATGATGATGATGATGATTAAATTCTATTTCAAGAAATAAAAATTACCATGATAGAAGTTTCAATAGTAAGATGTAAGATCAAAGTTAAGCTTAATAGTATTGATTTCCTTGAGTTTAATAGTTTTTTGTATTTATTTTTATTTCAATAAGGATTTCAGGAATCTTGGTTATGACTAGATTCAGGTTTTGTAAAAATTATAAGTGAGCAAATTCATATAGTTTCAATGTTTTGTATTTTCATTGGTGTCAATTTTGATGGGTCAAGTTCATGCACAACTATGCTCTATCTTTAAATCCCCCCAGATAATAATTTACTCCATTTTCCAATTTTCTGAATTTCATATTTTTGAAATTAAGAGTCACTAATATAAAATATGGGGACTAATCTTATTTCTCTATGTTACTGTAGTTCTGGAACATCTGGTGGGGAAAGAAAATTGATGCCAACAATAGAAGAAGACCTAGAGAGGAGATCATTACTTTATAGTCTTTTAATGCCAGTGATGGACCAATATGTTCCTAATTTAGACAAAGGAAAAGGAATGTACTTTTTGTTCACAAAATCAGAAGCAAAAACACCTGGTGGATTACTTGCACGTCCTGTTTTAACAAGCTACTACAAAAGTTCACACTTTATTAAGAATAAAACACATGAACATGATCCTTACACAAACTATACTAGCCCAATTGAAACCATTCTCTGCATAGATTCTTATCAAAGCATGTATTCTCAAATCCTTTGTGGTCTTTATCAAAACGAACAAGTTCTTCGTGTTGGTGCTGTTTTTGCTTCCGGTTTCATTCGCGCCATTAAATTCCTCGAAAAACATTGGGTTGGTTTGTCTAACGACATAAAAACGGGTACCATGAATGACGAAATCACTGACCAAGGTGTAAGAGAGGCTGTGATGAAAATACTTAAACCGAATCCAAAGCTTGCGGATTTTGTGGAATTTGAATGCAAGAAAGAGTCATGGAAAGGAATCATTACTAGGTTATGGCCTAACACTAAATATGTCGATGTTATTGTTACCGGAACAATGTCTCAGTATATTCCAATTTTGGATTATTATAGCAATGGCCTTCCTCTTGTGTGTACAATGTATGCTTCTTCTGAGTGTTATTTTGGCCTTAATTTAAACCCTTTATGTGAACCAAGTGATGTATCTTATACACTTGTTCCTGCTATGGCCTACTTTGAGTTCTTGCCCCTCAACAAGATTGATGCAAATGCTGATTCAATTTCTGCCACAGAACAAGAACATTTAGTTGAACTTGTTGATGTTGAGTTGGGTCAAGAATATGAGCTTGTGGTCACCACTTATGCAGGTAAAATATCAATTATCTTCAACTTCAACTTAAAATATGCATTTAAGCCCTATAATTACTCGGGTTTTCATTTAGTCGTGGCATATTTTTTTCTCTTAAATTGAAACTTGATATTTCTTACGACATTTTATTTTTATTTTTTGTTATGGTAGGGAATTGGAAATTGCGGATTAAAACCCATTCCCTACCATATCAATTGTACTTGCATCATTTTACCGTATGAATTGTACTAATGGCTTTTCATCCCTGAAATTATTATTTTTCTGAAATGACTATAACAGAAAACTAAATATTTATTTGTATAGATTAAAATATATTTAAGCTTTTGTTTTTCTTTATAATATAGTTATTTATTTGATTAATTAAGTTCTAAATCCTAACAATTATGCAATGATGCATGATCCACACAAAACAGGACTTTATAGGTACAGAGTTGGTGACATACTCCGCGTAGCAGGATTCAAGAACAAGGCACCTCAATTCAACTTCATATGCCGAAAAAACGTAGTTTTAAGCATCGATTCAGATAAAACCGATGAAGTTGAGCTACAAATTGCAGTAAAGAATGGATCAAACCATCTTTCACACTATAACGCATCACTCATAGATTACACAAGTTGTGCTGACACATCAACAATTCCAGGCCATTACATACTCTACTGGGAAATCATCATCGACGAGCAAAATCCAATACCTGATTCTGTTTTCGAGGAATGTTGTTTTGCGGTTGAAGATTCTCTCAACAGTGTGTATCGACAAGGAAGAGTGACAGAGTCAATTGGGCCATTGGAAATTAAGGTTGTTGAGAATGGAACATTTGATAAGGTTATGGATTTTGCTCTTAGTCAAGGTGCATCAATAAATCAATACAAGACACCTCGTTGTGTAAAATATGCTCCTATTATTGAACTTCTTAGCTCCAAGACAGTTTCTAGTTTCTTTAGTACAAAATGTCCACATTGGGTTCCTGGTCATAAGAAGTGGTGCAGTGACTGAAAATCTATGAAGCATGGTTACGGACACCGGACACTGACACACCGACACTGTTAATAATTTGAAAAAATCATATAATTCAGTGTAATCATATGTGTTGGTGTCGGATACGTTTTGGTGTCCGACACCAAGATACGCCTAATCCGAGGAGCGTCCGTGTTTCATAGCTGAAAATAATACTACTATTGGTGTTGAACTATTAGTATAGTTTGGAGAAGATATTACTTTTAACTGGGATTTGTGTGAGGTTTAAATCTTGAAAGGTTATTTAGAAACTTTATATAATTATTCTATGGTGAATAAGTGTGACAAGTCTTGCATCATGCAGAAGTTGGTTTTCGCAATTGGATCAATAAATTTCGTGATTAAATGAAATGAAATATGATGCGATTGTTTGATCCAATGATGGAAAAAAAAAACATCTGCTCATGGTGCATGACCAGTTTATTTGTGTATGTTAGACTAAGCCATCATTCTAATGTAAGATGTTTGTTTACAAGGATTACTATGCTAACCACAAATTACTTAACTTTTTAGATCAATTGCATTTGAACCCTTTAATTAATTCGAATTAATAAATGTTATTTAAATTGTAATGCAGTATATGTTATTTAACTTCATCTAAAAATAAATGTTATTTGTCTAACATTTTTTCTATCAACAAAAAAATAATAAAAAAGCCATCACCAAATGTAGAAATAAGAACACTAAACTCAGCAAGTTCATTTATTAAATGCAAATTAATCATTTTTTTTTTGGTTTAAAAACAAACAAAAAACAAACAAAGCCTAAACCAAATTACATATGCAAAATTTGTTACTGAAAAAGTAATTTTGTATTACCCAAATAAAATGTAGCGAAGGCTACTGAAACTCCACTTTGGCATTAGAAGAAGCCCTAGAAAATCCCATCATTTGTGACCTTATCTTTTGTCTCCTCAAAGTATCTCTTCTATTTGAGTGTCCTGTGCACAATCTCATTTCTTCCAAACCCTTTCCATGCTTGAGAAGAAACTTTACTAATGTAACTTCATTTGCACAATCAAGAAAGCCTTTAAATTTCACCACTTTCAAGTGTTGTAGAAAAGATTTCAAGAATGGGATTTGAGATTCCCAATACTGCTCTTCCTCTGTGCTAGTCATGTCCCATAAGTCCCTATTCCATAGCTGAATCAAAGGATATGTAAAAAGAAATTATATCAAAAATTCATTAAACATATAATTAATAACTTTAGGTATATAACTTACTTTTCTTTCAATCTTGTAATCGTTAATGATCTCCAGAATAAATGTGTGGAGGGTTGGACAGCTCCTGAATAGGCATGCTAATGCTTGAACATTACTCTTGTTCAAACTAGTATGTAGCTCTAATGATTTAAGATTATAAAATGGTTGAATAAAAAATTTATACTTTGATAGAATCTGCAGCGAAAAGGAGAAACAAAGGATGTTAATATATTTTACCGTTAGAAAAACGAAAAAAGAAATAGAAAAAAGATTATAGTACAATAATAAAACAATGTTGTGACTACGATCAAGTGGTGACCACAATCGAGGCTGCATCAGCCATGCGATTCCATTAAATATCAAAGATCGCGATGCAACCCTAATTTAATCCTTGATACTTTATATGCCTTGACATACAAGTTTGCACATCAGATTTGGTATCTCTAACATAAAATTTAATCAATGAGAAACAACCAAGAAAATTACCATTGTGATGAAATATTTATGTTTTTATAAAATAACATTCAACAATTTATCAATAAATTTAAAGATTGAGAACATTGAAACACATAAACATTACCTCAATAGTTTGGCTATTAAGAGTCAAGGAATGAGCATGAGACAATCCAGAGAAGAAGTTATTGGCACTTTCAAACCTACCCATATTAACCTTACCTTCTCTCAACATAAAGAAACCAATAGAAGCCTCATTCAACAAATTTGAATTCTCAAATACAGTGACATCAGTAACTGCATTAAATTTCCAAATCAAATTTTCAAGCTTTGGCACATTCAATCTCACCCAAGTGTTGTCACAGTAAGCATCAAAACAACTTACTACTCTCAATGTTTCAATTTTTGCACCACAAATTTCCAAACCTTGTAGCTCATAACATCTTTCCAAATTCAAATCTTCGAGAGCGCGACAACCAATACGAAGATGTGTTAATCCGAAACACATATCAAGGTGCAAATTTTTTAGAAGAGGAAAAGATGATTCACTGAATAGATCAGATAAAGAAGGCTGGTTATATAAAATAACTAGAGATAGTGACAATGTATGCAAAGATTGAAATCCGTTTCGCATAACCGATGATGGAGGCAAACGAAAACCGGATTTCAATTTCAAAACTCTTAATGATTCACTACCAATAACACATCTAGGAAAGTTGAAAAAATCTTCTGTATCTACTTCTGTGTGAACTTCAATATCAAGTTCTCTAACATTATGCCTAATGGCATTACGAACCAAATTATTTAAACGAGAAAAACTCAAAGATGCGCGAAAACAAAGGACCCTTATGTCTTTATGTTTTACGTCGCGAATAGAAAGAACTTGTGTGATGAAATCAAGTTTTGAAGAAGATAAAGGGTGTCTTGATATATCAATGTTCTTATGATTTTTGGTTGAAATAAGAGGAAATGGATCAAGGGTTGTGAAATCAAGATCAGGAAAAGATGTCCAAAGAAATTTCCATCTCTTTGAAAGAACACTCATTTGTGCAACACATTTAATGGGAAGTAAAAGAAGGATTTGATGAATAATATCATCAGGGAGATCGCTAATTCGATCTATCAATGGTTTTGATTTGGCATTGTTTTCTTGTTCTTGTTCTATTTGAGCTATCTTTTTACGTTTTGCAGATCTTGTTACCATTGCATGTAATTGCATCATATCCCTATGCCTTTTTTCTATTGTTATATTCATTCATGAAATGAAACAAGTCCTTTTGTTTGTGTGTTTCTACTTTAATTGTTGGAGATGTTGAACTATTCAAAAGTAAACACAGTTTGTTAGGAGAGTTTGTTTTAGATTCGGAAAACATGTTGTACAAGGAGTCACATAACAAATTGGCTATTTTGTAGCACTCTAAAGACTCGGTCATAAATTTTACGTAAATTTTGAGGTAGCTCATGTATGATCGGGTACTTGAAGGCAAAACTCATTCCAACTTTAATTTTATATTTAAATAAATTAACAAAAAAATATGATATGTTATTGGATAATTGGATGATGACTACATACACTATCAAAACTTCAAGAGTACTATTGTTTTCACCTACACCTATTTATAACAAGTTAATCCTTTCGGATTTTTTTGTTGCAAATTGATTTTTAAGTTTTATTTTTTAAAATATTGATCATTTAAGTTATAAAATATTTACACTGTTATCCATATTTTCAATCAACTTCATAAAAAACTGTTTATAGACCATTTAATATTTTGAGGTGGTATAGGTCCAAAAGTGTTTATGACATCAAATATGATCACTGATAAAGATAAATTCACTCGATTTGTAAGGCCAGAGGAAAACCTCATAAGAATTAAAAAGAAGGGGGATAGACTTAATTTTATTGATTGATGAATGAAATAGAGAAAGTACAAGATCATACATAGGCAAAGTTATTCTAGATTCTTCCTAGTCTATTCATAACAAACTAGTGAGTCATCAATCTTCTAGAACTAGTGAGTCATTATTTAATGGCAACATCCGACATTTCACCTCTAAGGTTTATTGATGATCATTTGGGTTGAACCATTACTCTCTCTAGCCTCGCAATAGTTGTGTCCTTTCTCATAACAATACCAACCCCATCAAAACAACCTTGTCCCTAGGGTTGTAAAAGCTGCACCAATGAATAAATTTACATGAAGTTAGAGGACCTATCTCGTGTCAACACATCCAAATGACCAGTGAGGTCCCCTCGCTCAAAGAGGGCACAAGGAATTGTAAATTTATTGTCATACCCCAATTTTTACCTAATCAAAACTTTCTTTCTTCTCATCTCCTAAAAAGTCAACAGTTGATCAAAAGTCAACTTTTTCAAAAAAAAACCTTTTTTATTTCACACCAAATGCTTTCTCATTATTGTTTTTCTCCTTAGTTACTTGTTTTACAAGTTAACTTCAAATTTTCTCTTTTTTATGCATTTTTTTTATTTATTTTTTCACATTGTTATTCTATTACTTCGTTCTCAAGAAAACTCAATTTCATTACACTAAACATTCCAATTTCAATTCCTTTCATTTCCATTACATTTCTAACCTCAAAAATCACAACTTTACACTTTTGTTTTATTATTATTTTCAAAAATCACAAAATTCAAATCAAAATTTAAAAAAACACTAACTTTGACAAATTCACCCAAAATGCACATTTCACTCCCATTTCATTTCATTTCATAACACCTCATCATTATCCAATACATCATCACTCACCACCAAAAATCATCAAAAAAAAGTACAAAAAACTCATTTTTTGCAAAAATTCTAAACTACCCTTTCTTACTCCCCACTTAACCTAATTTTTGCACTCTTGATGACCAAGTTACTCCCTCTATAAGTACCTAACAACTCAAAGTGAGAGAGGGGAGAATTCTAGGGTTCACAAAATCACCATTTTCATCAAAAATTCTAAAATCTTCATTTCTCCATGAAACTTCACCATTCTTCAACCAAAAGTTCATAAACACTTCCAACAAACCAAAAATACTCAAAAACTCAAGAAAAACCAGCCAAAATCGTGAATTCAAAACCACAATTTTTCAAGAAAAAGTGATAGTGAGTTAAACCATTTCAAGACCTAAACAAGGAGGGTTTTGATGTTTTGATACCCCTGGAGTTGTTATGAAGCTTTCCCTTTAATTAATTTTGCATAATTCACTGTTTTTTTTTAGTTTTATTATTTTTGGGTCAAAACTTATTTTTCACTTTTCTCTCTATACAAACATTCACTGTGAAATCTAAACTTGGTGATGTGAAATCCGCAAGCGCATGGTTCTATCGAAGTAGTAAAATATCGTTCCATAGGGAGTTGTTGTAATTACCGATTTTCTTTCTAATTAAGATTGTTGATGTAAAATTGAGATAATAAAATGCGCCTTGGGATTATTGGTTCATCGTAATGACAAATTACTCACAATCCAAACTTATATTTTCCTCTTATGTTAAATATGTTTCTAAAGATAAGTTTCTCTAATGTATTTCATGGTTCCTTTCAGAATCCATGAGTGTGTTTCAATAACAATCACGCCTACTCTCATGGTTGATCGTTATTGAAACCCTTTAAGAGCGAAACTTTTAATGTGTCAAAGTTTACAAAACTATTCTCATGTTTTGCAAACCTTGTCTAATCTCACTTATTCTAATATTAATCTTCATCTTTCCATCCTTCGGTTAGTATCTGAAATATGAATTAAGAACGGTGAGTTAGATTAGAAAATAGATTTACATAAAATTAGAGTTCTAGGCTTGGTTTGATAGGAATTAAGTCATTAGACTCATCCAACAATCCCAAGACATAGAGATTTACTCACTCTGTTCATCGTAGAAAAAGAAATTAAAATTAAAGCTAAGGAATAGAAAGACAAGAAAGTAGACGGCTGAATGTAAAGTTGCAGAATTGTAAAGAACAAGAAATTAGGGTTGCAGAAAAATAAAGACTAAAACTTTGATTCAATGGAAATAACTGTCGCAAATATTCCAGGATGATTTACAAGTCTGATGTCTCCTCATTATATAGAAAAACCTAGCCTTTAAAGAAGGAAATAGCTCCACATTATAAGGCATTAAAATTGGCATAAAAACAACACAAATCTTCACATAAATCAGCACTAAATCTGCATCAGGTCAGCTCGCACGGTCGTGCTTTCAAGGCACACGACCATGCCTAGTTCAGAACACAACATCAACATTTGGGAACTGGGAGTCGCGCACGGTCGTGCGCAGATAGGCACGGTCCGTGCGTGACATTCACACTTTGCTTGCACGGTTGGAAGAAAAGGGCGCACGGTCTGTTGTAAATGGCGCAGGACCGTGCGCGATAAAATGGTCAAAATTTCCCATCTTTCTCTTCTCAAACAGACCTCAATCATGCATCTATATGTTTCATGCCTCAATCGTGCTTTTATACCCATTCTTTTGCTTTATGACTTGATCCTTCATCACTTGTGATCCTGAAACTAAAACAAACAAATTTGCAGTAAAATAGTTCTAAAAAGAAACTTAAACAAACAAAATTCTATTAAAATAAACACTTAAAAACCATATAAATTAGGACTTATCAAACTCCCCCATACTTGGGTCTTTGCTTGTCCTCAAGCAAAAGGCAAAGAACTTTAGCAACATGACAACAATAACAACATGAACAACATAATTAAAAAAACGTTTGTTTCCTCCAAGGCTTTGTTTTCAGCGTACACCTATCACAACCTCAAGTGTTTCTCATGAACCTATTCAACCCAACAAGAACTCCACATCAAATCTTCATAAACAATGATCGATAAAGAACACACCTTATGCAATGCTACTATAAATATAAATGGTGGCAATATTAAGTAGAGAAATACTACAAGGATGCTCAAGTATAATTTATTTTATTTAGTCGTTAGAGAATTATATAGCAAATGTTCAAAAGCATTGATCAATACAAATTTATTCTTCAGAAAATCCTTTTAATATTCAAGATTTAGTTCTTCAGGAACTAGGTCACATATGATATTTAGAAACAATAATTGAGAACAAATTTGCTCTATAGACTATAGTATATCCTTCAATAGTTGTTTATTATATATGGTATTAATATGAAGTAAACGACGACACAAGTATCTCTATATAAAACATAATCAAATCATTACATATAATACATAAATACATTAATCCCATCCTTCCATAAATATTTAACCCGTATAAAAAAAATTGCAAATATTTATTTAAACAAATAATTATACCTTAAATCAAATCAAATACTTTCATATTAAAGTATATCATGTTCAATTTTGTTATTGTTTTCAGCCGTAAAAAATCCCAGTTTATTTTTACATATTGTGAAGAAAATTGTATTACCATGTGCAAAATTGTATCTTAATTTAGTTTACAAAAACAGATATTATGATAACCATATATATATATATCAATTGCTTTTACACTGTTATTTCACTAAAAATTATTTGGTTTATAAAAAGGCATATCACGGCATTATTTGCATTAATAATTATTGAGACATCACGATAATTATTTATTTACACTAAAAATCAGAGATGCAATAATAAAATTAATTTTTTGTGCAATCTTTCATAGATGCATAACTATTGAATTTTTAAAGAATTCATGGAGAATGAAAATATGAGTTTCTTCATTAAGTTCTTCAAGAACTATATAACAAAACTAAACAAAACTAATCAATTATTTGTATTCTTCAATGATGCATCACTATGGAATACTTAAAAAATTCATGGAGAACAAAAATTGAGACTTTTGAATTCTTTTAGAATTCATAGAAAATAAATTTGAGACTTTTATGTTTAAGCTCTTCAAAAACTATATAAATTTAAGACTTCTCTATATAATGAGACTTTATAATATAAGATCAACCCCTTATGGAATGTAATCCTGCAAGGATGCATGCATGTCGAGTTCATCACTAATTCATAAGGGAATAAATGATCACTAATTGAATATGATTTGCGAAAATATATATCTATATCATATAAATAAAAATAGATCAATATATTTATGTGAGTATGGATGATCGAAGTATTGAAGCTCCATACTGATGTCAGTCACGAAACTCAAACAACATCGAATGTCCAAATGTATATCATAGAAATAAAAAATTCGACCAACGTGCTTATTTTAATATGAATGATCAAAGTGGTATGCTTCATCATATTGATGTCGGTCATGAAGCATATTGATGTTTCACCAGACTGATGTAGGTCACGAAGCACAAACAACATCGAACATCCAAACATAAAGACATGATGCCAATTTATCTATTTAATTATTATTATTATTATTATTATTTGATCTTTATAAATATACAAGGTTCATACGATTCATAATCATATAATAATCAAAACAAAACCTATTCATTGTTTCGTAAGTAGATGAAATGTATCTTTAAGGCACTGATTTCAATTGATGAAATTATAACGATATAGCATATAATCATCGATGCAAAAAACATGAAGGTCCAAATTAGACCAACAATAAACATGAAAGTCCAAGTTAGCAAAAGTGCACCTTTTAATTTGGATAAAAAAAACAATATCTACTAGTATAAACCAATTTAAAGTAAGGGATTGTTTAGTAAATATCCCTCAAGGTATTTGTTATAAATTTAAAGTGGGTTTAAGTTAGAAAATTAGTTCAAATTAACAAATATGTTTTAATGAAAATTACTAAAGTAACCCTCAATCTATTTGTAATAAAATAAAAGTGGGTCGAAGTTAGCAAGTTGGTGCAGGTTAACAAATAAGTTTTAATAAAAATTATGAAAGTAACCCTCAAGCTATTAGTTTTAAATAATAAAGATGAAGAATATTTTTGTCCAAATAAAAAGGTGCACTTTTGCTAACTAGGAACTTTATTTTTTTTGTTAGTCTAACGTAATAAATCCCTTTAAACACCTATCTTGGTAAAGATTCTAATTTTTTCTTTTCTGCTTTACTGTTCATTTCAGTATAATAAGATGTAGTTGGTTCATGAATAAATATGTATTCTAAATAATACTCATTGAAAATGCGGGGATTATGTGCTTCTATCACCACAAAAAAGTCTAGCATGCCAAATATTAAAATCTCACAAAAAATAAAATAAAAAGAGAATTTTAATCTTGATCATAACTTCAGCGGTGTCGTATTTTCCAACAAGAATATTTGGCGCAGAAGTCTCTTTTTAAGTCTGAGTCAATTCAGTCTTATTCAATAGAAACCTGAAATTCAAAATCTTTCTTATTTTTGGAGCATGCATCCCGTATAGAGAACAATTTTCTTTTCGGACGTGAATTGCAACTCCATATCCCCATTGCCAACGACTTTAATGGTGTTATAATATTATGACAACATTTTCTTATTTTCAGCAGTAGCATGTTTTTAACTAGTCATATCAGTGAATTTCTCTTTAGTTAGGTAAGACATCGGGATATCAATTTTCTTGTTCATATACTTTCGGGATACATGACTTGGTTTTACAAAATTGTATTAAAAATAAATTATGAACCAATGTCATTATTTTCATTTAGGACCATTTTGGGGTTTCTTTTATGTTGGGAGTTAGAGTTACTTATTTACTGTACGGTTCTGATTTTTGAAAATAAATTTCAAACATATTCAAAGTTGCATATGTGAATTTTTTAGTGTTGTTGATATAACAAAAAGCACTTCAACGTGTTTCGTATATAGATGTATTTCTAAAGCCTTTTTATCCTTGTCAGTATTTAGAAACACCACTCAAATAAGGTGTTACCACCATTTTAATTTTTAACTTCTCCAACTTTGGTACTATGACCACTCAAATATAGTTTTACCACCATTCTAATTTTTAACATCTTCAAATATCAATATGTTATTTCAACTACTCAAATATGGTGCTACCACCATTTTAACATCTAACATCTTCAAGAATATAAGAAGAATATATTTTTAAGATCATTCTTATTATAAAGAAAAAGAGATTATGATCTTAAAATATTATTTTTCCTAAGCGACATAAATTATCGAAGGGACTATGCTCTTAAGATCATTTTTAATTCTAAAGGGACATTTTACCGAATAGGGACTAAGATCTTAAGAACACTCTTAATTTCGAATGGACAGAAAAAGTCAGAATGGACAAAAAAAAGGAGATGAGGAGAATAATAGCTCGTTAACACAAGCTGGAGGGAGAAGAGAGAAAGAGTTCTTGACAACTCAATATAACTTTTTGGTGTGTGGAATGTACTATGTGAGATCTCTAGTTATAGAGAAAATTCACAACTAATAAGTGAGAAACTTTGGGAACAAATAATACATTACTTTGGGATTAAGTAATTCACATATTAGATCTAATGCAGAAATATATCAATTGAATATCAAAATATATTATATTGAGTACAAAAATATATTATATTAGGTACCAAAATATATTTCAAACCAAACACTAAAATATATTAGATTGCATACCAAAATATTTCAGATTGTATTCCAAAATTCTTTTGTCACTACCAAAAAAAATTGTGTTCCAAAATATTCTAGATTGCGTTCAAAAATATTTTAGCAAAACTTGGGCCCAAAAAAAAAAAGCACTTTAATGATTATATTAATTATTTAATTTATCATTTCCAAATAATAAAATATATAAATACATATTTTTTTAGTGTTTACTTCGCTCACTTAATTATGTGATGTTGGACTATATAAACACTACTAATGTGTGTTTCATCCGATGTTGGACTTCCACTTTTTTCAATTCACACAACACTAGTTCTAACTCAATACCCAAAGTGGGAATTTGTATTTTTTTGTTTTAACTCAATTTTCACACATGTTCCAACATAATTTTACTCAAATTTAAAATATTATCACCAGAGTGTAACATTTTCGAACCCGACCCTTATATAGTGAAGTATTTTTATAAACTCAGTTATGCTTACACGGACCATTTTCATGTTTCAAATACAAATATCAATCATCTATATAATGAAGAAAAAAAAAAATTATTCTCTAAACTTTACATTGTGTGTCGCACCGGCACACAAATTATTACAAACTAAACTCAAATCATATCAACACCAATATTTTATTTAAACCCCTCACCTATATTGGCATACCTTCATCGTCACTTTCTCTTCTTCCATTAATTACAAAGTTGATGTACCCTAACCAAATACATCAATTACTTTTGACTCACTATTGCTTTTTTTATTTTGCAATGGATGAAGTATTCTTTTACAAATGTCATCGAAACATTTTACGTTTTCAAATTTTGCAATGATTAATAAGTGAAATACTCCCCAACTGACTCTTTTTAAGATTTAGAGTCGGTCTTTATGAACATAATAAACATATACAAGGCATTAATAATAATTTAAATGGAGTTTTAGTCCCTAATGTAACTTTTTTTAATTTTTTTTTTTTTGATCTCTTATCTGATTTTTGGATTATTTATTATAATGCGGTCTATTCATTTATGACACTACAATAAAAATGGTTGTTTACTATGGTTAAAACGAGGGGTTGCAGCAGTTCTAAGCGTCGCATCATTTCGTAATAGATGTTTGTGTTGCTACATCGTTTTGCTACGGTTTAAGATACACTTGTTACAACTGTCGCAACATATATTGTGACAATTTCTAACCGCCCTTATGATAAGTGCTCAAAAGTAACATATTTTATGTGTTAATCTAGGCATTTTAGTGACTTGTTCTGCAAGTTATCTAAGGAAAAGCTACCATTTGAGTGTATTTATACCATTTATGCTTAAATATCTG
>Ga0228711_1005109_pt1 | contig 20018 bp, 11 predicted proteins | sample MedpolnodulmetaG_2_FD_177996 | JGI IMG/M metagenome (GOLD analysis project Ga0228711, IMG submission 177996) | Root nodule microbial communities from Medicago polymorpha collected in Santa Monica, California, United States - brown nodules | ecosystem: Host-associated > Plants > Roots > Nodule... | reverse complement strand
TTGGAGTGAAATTCAAATCAAAGATTACAGATTTAAACAAAGGTAACACATCTTGAGACAATGATTTTATTCCATATGTAAGGAAGTCAGATGACTTCAAGTGTCCAAAGTTTTCATCTCTTGGAACATACATCACACCTGGTCTCTCACTTTTAGGATCTGTCAACAATTAAATATCATTAGAATAAGAAATAAAATAAAAAATTAGACAACATTAGAACCGCATTATTGTCTGTCATATTTAGTCTTTAAAGTACATGAAAATATTTTTCTTTTACCCTTTTTAGTTGGTTTTCGACCACTTCTAACCCTTCGAGGGTAAGGATGAGTGCTAGAACCTCCAAGGACGGGACGAGCAAGTTTGACATCTTCATCTGGATCACCAAGATCATTGTAGACATCATAATCATAAACTCTTTCCCATTCTTTTCGTTGCCCAGTACCATCTCCTCTTAGATTTTGCAGTTCTTCTTGTCTGTAGTAGACTAATGGAGCTGGTGTTTGACTTGGAAGATATGTCTACAACAAATTCAGTTAATATAAAAAATGATTATTTACATAATAAAAAAAAAGGGTACTATATTAAAATAAAAATAATAAGTTGAGCTTCATTTATAGGAGTATAATTTATTTTAAGGGTTAAATATTATTTTTGTTATATAAAATTAGCAAAATTTGATTTCGGTATTATTTTTTATTAAAATTAGATTCATCTTTAATCCCTATAGTCAATAAGAAAAATTAGACATTTCTTAATAGAGACTAAAAATACATATTCATTTTTTAGGAATTGAAAATGTGTAACAAGTTGACACTAAAAATACAAAAAATTTATATGGCCAAAAATTAAAATGGAACATTTTTTGTCAATTTTTTAGAACTCATAAACATAATTAACTTTTTAATTAAGGGTTTGGAACTTACATCATTAGTAAAGAAGATTCTATCCTTTTTGTAGTTTTTGAAGTTGTAAATCCACGAGTTGCAGACAAATTCAACGGATTCACGATTGGGAATATCATCAAAAGTCACACTAACAAGAAAGAACTCATGAGCTTGCATGTAATTCCTTATGTAAAATGCTCCTGGGATTCCAAAATCAGCATCCCAATCAAAGTGAATGTTAAATGCATCTTGTCTTGCTCCCAAGGTTGGTAGAGTGGGGACATGTTTCTCCAAAAATACTTCCTTTCCTACTAATCCCTTGCCATTTGCTACAAAAATAACATATTTCAACAAATAAATGAATAAATTTAAAAGATGAATTCGTGATCAAACATTTGTCATAATCATGATCAAAATGGACTACATTTGAAACTTTGGTAACTTTATCTCTATCTCTTTTAATCGATCATTCTTTTTTATATAATTATGTGTAAATTTGCATAGCATAAGAAGTTAAAAATAGTAAGTTTATCTTAAAACTTGTACACTTTATATTAAATTAATACATAATTTTGTACTCCGTCCGTTTCTAAATATATATCGCATGTTTATAACGTGCACTATTTACATAACTCATTTTGACTATATTTTTTAATTAATATATAAATACAATTGTTAACATGTAAGACGTTTGGTTTGTTTCGATGAATATTTTTAAAATATATTTTTTCATAATTTTTTATGATAGATAATTAAAAATAATAATGGTCAAAATTGTATATTGACATGCGTGGAGTTGTTAAGTATCCAAATAATTGTGTATTTTCTATGACATATTTAGAAACGGATGAAGTAATAAATAATTGTTTTTTTCAATAACAAAACTATAACTTTTGGCTATCCTAAACTATCCAAATATTACATAGGATAGGAAAACTCTTATTTTAATATTCATTTATCATTTAGATACACTAAAATCACTAAAATTATGAAATAGTAAAGTCACCCAATTCATCCTCCATAATCATTAAGAAAGAGTCACTAGTATATATAATATTCAAAATCCTAAACATTAAAAAAGGGGTTCGTGTGAATAATCATTTTTTGACTCATTCTATGAATGACCGTTTAAAAAAGGGATTACTTTAGAATAAACGAGGACAACTTGTATAAATAATCATTAATTGAATAAACAAATTCAAGTAGGTCACACATGTATCAGCCACTAGTTTCTATCAAATTATTATTAGAGAATATCAAACACAAGACTCCTATTTTTGTTAAAATGGATGGTAAACACGACCTAAAACTTACATACATCAATGTGAGTTTTAGATTTAAATTCAGATGAAAGTGTTTATCTAATGCTGTCGATATTATTAGTTGAGTTGGCTAGACCTTATTAACAGCACAATTTTTTTCTCTTTCCAACAGGGAACAACACAAAATTCTTGTTTTTTTTTTGGTCTTTACAAATTGCTTGTTTGCTATATAATTTATACCATTGTGCGTCATCATTAATTTACTAAAAGTTATTATATTTGTTGGGTCTTCAAACCTCTGGTTTTTAAAGAAAGACTTTAATAATTTAAAGTTTAATTGAAAGGTATGTAAAATTCGAATAAAGATTGTATACGTTAGTCCCGTGAGCATTAGCTCAGTTGGTAGGGCAATGCATTATTATATGTAAGAGCCGAAGTTTGAACCCCGAACACCCCACTTATTCACTAGCCACTAAGCTATTTGACAAAAAAGAAGAAGATCGTATACGTTAAGATTCAATCTTCAGTTATTCTGCAACGGTCCGACCTTATTAATTGAAGTTCTAAAAAATTATTTATATGTATACTATATATTGTAGCATCATATGTATTATTATTTTGTTTTAAATCTAGACGACTTGATTTTTTTTATTTTATATATATATATTATAATTATGAAGTTTTCTCTATCTTTTAACGTTAACTAATCACGGTTAAAAATTTTGTTGAGCACACAAGAGTGTTTCTCTTCTCTCAACCGAAATATCTCTATACTTAAAAGTCAGAGATCGACTCCCCACCCACTTACTTAAAAGGTCGAAATTTCTTACTTTTTTTAGGGAGAATTTCTTACTACTTGGATCAATCTATTATTGATCACACTTAATATTTGATACAAAAATGTGGTGAGTTGGCTTGCATACTAATAATTTTGTGAAAATTCTAAAAGCATAAAATATTTGTCTCTTTGGAACATGGAAAGAATTGGAGAATGAGTTGAATAACCGTAAATAACTAGGTAGAGAGAACAAACCATCCGTCTTGGTAGCACTGATCAACCGCATCGAGACGTTCCGGCCTAAGAAAGCGGTAGCACCGTCAATTATCCCGCCGACCAAGCTGCCAGCGGCATCAAGAACGTTCCCGGCGGCATCAAGAAGACCACCTTGTTTGACGGACGTTACAGCGTTGAAGTCCAAAACATTTTTGGGCATCAACACCACAGTGCCCTTGATCTTTTGGCTATGATCCCTATCAAATATGCCAAACATCTTAGCAAAGTATTTCTAAATCAACAATATTATTTGATGTAAATGGGAGAAAATAAGCTTAAAGCCTGTTGTGTTAGACTCTGAAGAAGCTAAGGTACTTATAGATGGTGAAGATTGGATTATAATCATGCTTACAAGTGTGTGTACAAATGGAAAATATTTTTTTAGTGTCATCACATGCCAAACGTGGAATATATCAAAAACATTCGTTAGAATGATGAAATGGACTTTTTTATATAATTAATTGCTGTCATCGATCCACTATTGTATATTAAATTGTAAGTTGCAATAGTATTATTATTTTTTAACTTGGGAATTCTTTTGACACGCATTATAAATGTTTATTTCTTATCCGACGGCTCTGAGATTCTTATAATTTGAATTTATTTTTAAATTTTGTTCTTATCTTTTTAGAGTAAATTTCACTAAGTTTTTCTTACACCTGGAATGATATAAGTTACAAGTTATAATTTATGAGAAGTGTTATTTCTAATTAATGATATTTTTATATTTGCCTCATGTAAACTTAGATCAGTTGATATGAACATTAAATAAAATATGTTAAAGTTAGGTTTGAATCTCGTACAACTCACTTGATCATTAAACTACTTCACAACAAAAAAATCACGATTGACTCACGAAATAATTTAACATGGTTTGACCAATCAAAATTGTTCTTGGGTGTAAAACATGTTTAGCATGGAAGAGTTTAATATATTTTCTTTTCTTTTCAAGAAAAAGTAAGCTAATATTATCTCTCGCAATCACGCTCTTTAGTTATTCAAGGGTAAGGTTTTCGTGAACAGCTCTTTCAAGATATATCATTTCTTATAATTTATTTGCTTCTCACATATTTCCTTCACTAAAAATAATCATGTTTACTATACGGCCAAACAGTGGCGGAGTCAGGGTTATTATAAAGTCCGGGCAAAAAAAAAAAATTGCAACACACATTTATAGGGGTTTACATAAGAAATTACAAGCAAATAATCAAAAATCTAAAGAAATTGTCCAAATTATAGGGGTTTATATAAGAAAAGTCAGGGGGATTTACATAAGAAATTGCAAAAAATTTAGGCCGGAGCTCGGACAAGTGTCCAGGCTCGCCGGACCTTAGAACCGCCATTGCGGCCAGATACAAAACATGGTACATTTTTTTGTGATCGATTAGCCTTATATATAAAATTTAATCCATTAAAATGACTAAATGGAAAATAACAAATTTGAACTTCAACTAAACATATGACAATATCCCAATCTATTGCTTTATATTCACAGAAACAAAAATAAATTAGAACATATAGAAATGTGGTGGATCAAACCCTAAGCCTTTCCAAAATATGGTACATCTTTTAACATATATTTGAACTTTGTTTTAATTTGACACATTATAAGACACTATTTGTTCCCTAAAAAAAGACACTATTAGTTCCCGATCGATAATTAAAGGTAAATGAAGGGTACTTTGATTTTATTTAATTCAATTAAATTTTTTTTCTTTCTTTTTGATGTATAATTCAATTAGTTTTTGAACAAGACAAAATGAGATATATTAAGCCAAAATGTCATTCAATTAGTTATCCCATCTAATAATGATTTAACGATACTTTAATTTGAGGGTCATAGTTTTGTTTAGTTTTCTTGACCATTATTTGCCAAAAACTCTAATAAAACACTAGATAGTGCTTAAAGGTGGAAGTACATACGTTATCTAAAATATATTCATATTACAATGTACTTCTACTTGTTTGACCAAGTCTTATTTGAACTTTGAAGGTTATTGCTGACAGGGAGATATGGTGCATTGTACATAAGTAATTTCGACATTAATCAAATTTATTTATCTAAAATAAAAAAGAAAAGTTGTACTAATTTATTTTTATTTAAGAAAAAAACCATAACCAAAATTTAAGAGGAAACAATAATGTATTTATAATTTCTCTAAAAAAAAGTTATTTATATAGTTCATCATATGTCGTATCGCATGTATCACTTGTGCATGTTAAGCAATGACCTTATTTAAATTGTCACGTAACATAAAGATGAAATAACCATTTTTTATCATGAAGATCAATATTTGAAGATAAAGATTTGTGGAAAATGTCAAAAAGCCAACGCCATCAATAACGACGTATCTCAGACGATGCTAACAAGATCCAATGATTATAGGTTCGTTGAAAACATGACTAATAGGATTTTTAGAAGTTACGACATAAAAATAATTGTAAGAAAAGTGTATCGGGATACATTAATTTGTGAGTGTTTTTAGTACAAGAGTATAAAGTATAACTGTCGAAAACAAATTGTTTCAAACAAAAAAATAGTGAAATCTTTTCTTCCACCCTCACACTTATTAGACATCTTTCATTTGTTCAGATTTAGAATCTAAACGTGTAAAAAGGGGTTTTCTTTTAGACTTTTGTTGCATGTTTCGATTCTAAAATCCGATTAAATGATGGATATGTGGAAGTGAAAAAAAGAAATTCATAAAAATTTAATGGGAGAACTAAAACTTTTCCCACTCCTAATGCCTCTAAACTGCTCTGTTGCTGTTTTGAAATTTTACTCATGCTTGGATTCTATAATCCGAATCCAAAAACACATTAAGGATTTTAGAATCCAAACCATGTTAATATACCAATCGAACTAGGCTTTTCCCCTCATTTCTCCATTTGTATTCTCAACTCCTTAACATTTGAATTTCGATTTTTCTTCTCTAGAACTAGTACCATTTAGGTTTTAGAATCTAAAATATGTTCATCAGCATTTCGAATTCTAAAATCCAAAATGCGTTCACGGATGCATAATTTTAATTTCCACATGATTTTGTCAATGTTCTAGATATGGACAGAAAAACTCTGATCGTGTTAGGGGTGACAAAATGTTGATAACTGCCTCTGCTAGATAGGAACACCAGGTGAAGCGCAGTGCCACAAAAGACGAACCTGTTCACTTGCCACAACTAAAGCATGTTTCTAAACTGAGCATAAACCTATGTATGAGCAACAATCTTAGACAGAAAAGGAGGTAGAGCAGGATGAGATACTACCACAATAGCATGTTGTATCATGGTGGTCCGTCTGACATGTCAATCCTATCACTATATGCAGACCACGTGGCCAGACACATATGAGATGGAGATGTACGATATTTCCACCATATTTATTATAATTGATCTTCGTAGTTTACATTGCTTCTAAATTATTTATTTTTCCTAGTTCGATAACACACTAAAATGTGTCAACAACGGGAAATATCCTTAAATTGAATACTACATATATGAATTGGTTCACGAATATCATCGGTGTTAGTGTATTGAAGGACCTTTCTAATGCATGCTACATCTTGATTTGCCATGGCCTCTTCCTAATCTTTTCTAATATGTGGTACTCAAAAACACCAGCTTCCATCTCCCGTCTTGATTTTCCCTTTATTTAAGTATCCTTTGAATGTTTTCATGACCTAGTTCCCTTGATTTGTGTCTATATATGTGTTTATGAATTTAATTAGCTTTTGATATCATTCTATCATTATGAACAATTTATGCTTGCTAGTGTTTGGTTGAATGTACATATTATGCATTTTGCTGAAAATGAGACTAAAGTGCAACGCTGGAACGAAAGTCGTAGCTTCGCTGACAACCAAGATGGTTAAGTGTTAGTGTACAAACGTGGGTCTAGCATGGTTTATGGCGTGGAGCTGAAGTTTATGACGTCTCAAATGATTGTCAATAGGCTAGTTCTTTGGCTTATGGGCTGGGACCCGTTTGTTTCGCAAGCTTATTAGTGTGTCTCGCACAAGCTCGCCATTAATAATATTTCTTATTAAAAAAATGTAAGGATGGGGAATGTGCTCGTTCCTAATGGACAGGGATAAGAATAGCTTGCACGGAAATTACAAAAGGACACAACAAGAAACAACAAAGACTTGTACTATAAAAGGACAATTCCTTTGTAGAGCACAAGGTTCGAATTCTGATCAAACTCAACAGAAGTTTCACAATTGCTAGCCCTAGCATCCATTTTAGATCTCAAATCCATTTTCTAACCTTAATCCATCTCACATTGAAGGCATGATAGCTAGATTATAGAGTTGTTGGATTCTTTAGAGTATTTTGAGTGACTAATGAAAAAAACATTCCTTTCCACTTTGGATTGTAATCTTTCCTCCGAAAACTCTTATCATCTTTATTAATTTATTCACTTTATATTCTCATATATGGCCTCTTCTCTCCACTTGAAGATCATTTAAGACATAAAGAGCTCCGTTTGAAAAAGAACCATAAACCAATTGATGTTTGTTACATGTCTTTCCTTCCCTGTGTCTCAGGATATAATGCGGTTGAGTGACTACTAGTAATGAATATTTCGAAGATCTTAAGGTTTTTTTTTTATTTTTTAAAAGGAGATCTTAAGGTTGTTTATATGCATGTTGTAGGAACCATCCAAAATTTCAACAAGTGGAGGCATAATTATTTATTATAAATATTTGTACAAAAATATATAAGTTCATAAGCGACAAAATGACGATGATGATGTCATCATTATCATTAAGCAACAAATTGGAAATTAATTAGAAATGGGTCATGCTAACAGGTGCGTCTGAGACATTGGTTAAACATACCAAAAAAGAAAATTATTACCATAAAAGAAAATTGTTTTTGACTATTTATAAATTAATTACACAATTTCAATGCATTAACTACAATATAATTTTATACTTAATCAGTGCCTTGGAGGCACCGACTAGCATTTCTCATTAGAAATTATACCATTTTATATCGAACTTTCTACTTTCATTCAATGAGAGTTTTGTTATATCCCAAGTTGATAAAAAAAAAAAAACCACTAATTCTTATTCAAATTTTCAATCAGTACCCATTTATAATCTATTTTCATGTTTACCTATCCTCTTTCTTCCTCTCTCCCTCTTTCTTGTCTCCATCTCCATTTCATTCTTTTTTCTCTTCCTCTCATTTTTTTTAATTCGAACTCATTTTTTTACCCATTTCGGATGTTCCATTTCTCTAAATTTTGTGTTTCATTTTTTTCTTCAAAGTGTTAGGGTGCACATGAATTGAGTTCATGTATGTATACCTACTCAAAATGAGTTTATGGAGACTGACGTGAACTTCATTCATGTATCTTCAATTTTCATATATTTGGACATACTTTAATTTAGAGCACCGGACATGATACATCCGTGAATCAAGTAGAGACTATGGGTGGTGTAACTAGAGGTTAATCAGGTTATACATGTAATATTGAAAATTTTGGATAAAAACGATTTAATATCATTTAAAAATTGCAATAACTATCATGTAATATTATTTACCGAAAATCTCAACAAAAAAACATTGAATGTTAAATATTCTATAATTGAAAATATTGAAAATTAGCATAATACATTGACGCTCATAGACAATGAATGATAATTCTTTTTATGAAATGACACTTAAACTACATGGGTTTACAAGTAGTTGTCGATTCACAAAATTGATTATTAATTTATATAAGTTAAAAACAGATTTTTGAACCGAAACCCTTCAATTCGAAGAAAGTGAAGACAAGGATCTTTATACTAACAATTTAGAGTTTTTAGAAATAGCCTATTTCAAAATCCTCTCCTCTAAAGATGTCCATATCATCATAATCCTACTTGGCATTTGTTCCAAAAATTTCTCCTAATTTTTAATACAAGCTTAATAATTATAATTGTTATTAAAAACCGTTTTTTATTAAACATTAAATTGTACATAAAATAAATAGTTGGTTACAATTAAATAATTATTAATATAATAATTGTTTCGATTAAAATTTATATGTTCCATTAAGAATTTGTACGTTACAACCAAATAATTATAAATATAATTATTATTCGATTAACATTTATATGGTACATTAAAAATTTGGTAGGTTACAAAATTATAATAAATAACTTGAATAAATTATATTTTGAATTTTGGTCCGTTACACTATGACAGTAATCTACTAATTAAAAATTTAATTGTAGTAATTAGTTTTTAAGGTTATATAATTAATTTTTATTCGTTACAAAATTATATTACTTAATATTAATAAGATATTATTAAATTTCAAATGTTATGAATTTAATTTTTTGTAGGTTACATGAAATATAATCTAATCGTTTAATGCATATTTTATAATATTAAATACGTTGATAATATTAATTTTAAAACGGTCAAATTAATAATTAATAGATATTAACCGTTATGGTACTATTTTTCTATATAAATAGTAGCGTTTTTGGGTACGAGTACACAACAATCACAAAATATAGTTCTTCTTTTTCTGTTCTCTGGTTCTCTAATATCTTTATTCTAAGTTATTTCTGTAATTTTTTCTATTGCAAAGAAAAATGTCTACGAAACACGACTTCATCTCTGATGTTTCGCCAAGAAAACAATCATGGATATTGGTTGTGAGGGTTGTTCGTGCTTGGTTTGTTCAAGACTACAAAAATAAAAAAACTACCGTTTTCTATGGAGTTCGTTCTAATTGATCGAAAGGTACTTTTTTCATACCGTTTTTTTTTGTATGTATTTTTTTGTTTAAAGTATAATGTTTTAATCTTTGTTATCTAGGGTGATCAAATAGGTGTGTCTATACGAAGAACATTGATCTACAAGTTCAAGGAGCAGCTCCAAGAGGGAATGGTGTTCACGATTTCCTCATTTGATTTTGCTTGCAACAGTGGTTCATATAGACCATCACACAACGAATACAAACTGAATTTTACAATCAACACAAAATTCAAAATATCTAAATCTTTTTTGGTCCCTACAAACATGTATTCGTTTACACTGCATATAATGTTTTCAATGATTCTTATGACATGAAATGTAATTTGAATCATATTTTTATCATCAAACTAATTTCACACCCCATCCCTTTCAAACAACATGAAATAAATTATATATTCATGTAGTTGGTGTCTTGACTGGGGTGGATTTTGTTTGTATGAAGACGTCAAATCAATTATATTAAAAACCCTTCAAGCACAAGATGTGCCCAACAAAGGAAAATACACAGTTCAAGATGCATAGATACAAAAGAACCAAATCATGAGGTAGAATAACCAAGATAAGTAGAAAGATTATTCCACCAACATTTCAACTCAAAATACGTACATGATTTCTTAGCATTTTGTAACCAGTAAACGAGAATTGTAAATTTATCTAAAACACCATAAACTGGTTCTTGTGACAAAAATGTAAGAATTTTTGTCTTTTCAAATAATCCAAATGCAAGTCAACAAAATCAACTGAAAACTAAAACGAACTCTTTTTTGAACAATTGAGAACCACTGAAATGAAGAGTACCCTCACAATAATTAATTGGAAGAACACAATAATTCCAACCACTTAAGAATATTATGTCATATGCTACCAAAGAATTCACACTAAAAATAAAAAAGATAATTTTTCTCTTTTTCACATCTGCCAGAACATAAAAATAAGTTCATATTTTAAATACTCCGTCAAGCTAAGTTGCCATTTGTTAGAATTCAGATATTCAAGAGCCTCCACGAAAAGAGAGAGACATTTAGAGGAGCTACTTTGTTCCTAATGAGATTTTTTAAAGCCATAGGTTCATCACGCTCTACTTGCATCATTAGATGATATACCCCTTTGTCAGGGTACCTTTCACCATGATCAGCTTTAAAGAAACTTATCAAAAACGCTAGGCTTAAAAATAATGTTGTCCAACAAATAACAACAATATATCCCCTACACCTCATTCCAAGAAAAATTCTATGACATCGTCTCCACCCTCATCCAACCCTAACCTACGTATCTCCTTAAATGGCATAGAGTTATTTTGATATAACTCAAAATTTCTTCTAAATATATCACACAAAGCACCACTCTACAACCACGAATCATGGCAAAAAAAAGGAGTATTTTTCTCATTACTCTTCACTATCATCAAGTTGTCATCAAACCAATTTCTAATCCCCATCTTTGCCCCTATTTTAACACCATGGAAGTAATTTTACCACACATACGCCTAACTGTCCCCACTTTTCACATGAACTCACCCAACCTATTCTAAGATGCTAAAACTTTAAAATGCAAACTCATTGATCCATATTAGCCTCCAAAACCATTCATGTAACAAAGATAAGTTAAAATTCTGCATTATATGAACCCCCAAGCAACAATTATATCGACCAAGACACACCTTATCTTACTTAACCCAATTGACTTTCCTAGCTTCCGCACTCTCTCCACACTAAAACTAATAAGGATTCAATAAAATAAATTTTACTTAAGTAAGCCTTGACGAATGAAAGAAATTAAACCAATTGTGGTGGATATTGAAGGAGAATACAAAGATACATTACAAGAACATTGAATTGAATTCGAATGGGTGAAATCGATTTGTTTTTATTTTTAATATATAATACATTATGATATTTAATTATTATTTTAATTATTTGTCAATTAATTTTTAAGAGATATCAGTTTGAATGTACTCTTTTTTCTATCTTCCGGTAAAATTAAAAAGGCGAATCTGACAATTTTGTTGGCAAAAGTTAAGTTGTTCCCAGGTAAGTATTTATAACTATCAACTTGATTATTTAATACCATTAAAACGTACATATTTATTCATTTACTTGAACCATTTTATTTGTTTCTTTAGAGATTGAAAAACGATATTACAAAATTCTTTCCAATCAACTAAGATCAAATTCAACCGTTAAATTATGGAGACAAAAAGAACTAAAGAAAATGTACGCTTATTTTGATGAAGGAGATTTTTTTTTCCACAATCCTTTTAGTAAATACATTTTCTAATAAATGGTAAAACAATTTCCTTTATTTTTAGTTGCCTGATCTATCCCACATTAGGATACCAGAAGAATTTTTTAACCTTACTCTTAGGATCACCATTGACGAGCTGAAGAATTTGCATGAAATTGAGTGGGTTGACATAGATCTCCTACCTTTTTCTTCCCCATGTTTGATGGAGGTTTTAGTTTGTGGGTTTCGGTTAGGAACATTAAGAAGGAGGAAGTGTTTACTTGAAAAAACGGGGGAAACGATGAATTCGAAATCATAACTACACTAAAACATAACGAAATTAGGTTAGATTGTTTTAATTCGTGACCCTTGATCTCTAATTAAAAAAAAAATGAAAAGAAGAGATTAAATAAAATTGTTTTCTCAAATTTTTACGAGATAATTTGCTTCCGAGAGAAATACTCTCTCCAATATTTTTTTAGGAACTCTCTCTAATCTTAGATATAAAAAATAAACAACTACATTTTATTATCGTAAATTAAAAAACATATATAACTTACTTTGACTCTATTTAATGTTATTTATCCTAATATACGTTTTAATTCATGTAAGTTTTATTTTTAATATTTTTTATTCTCATGAAACAAGTTCCAATAGATGGTACTTTTCATAATTTTATATTTTTGTAGAAACATTCGAGAAAACTAATTGCATATAAGTAAATTTTTGAAGTTAGATATTTCTTTTATAATTGAAATCCAAGAGAGTATTGTGATTAAATAAAAAAAGTAATAGATTTATTGAAAGTGGTAGTTTTTTATTATATTTTTATAAGACAAGAGCAAAAAGAATAATCTCAATTAAGTTGGTACCCTACTTTAATCGATTGCCATTTGCTCATATATATTATTAAAATAAAAAAAGTAATAGCTTTATTCAAAGTGGTAGTTTTTTATTATATTTTTATAAGACAAGAGCAAAAAGAATAACCTCAATTAAGTTGGTACCCTACTTTAATCGATTGCCATTTGCTCATATATATTATTAAAAAAGTAAAAAATTATATAAAACCTGGGAGGACAAAAAACTTGATCCAGTCAATCCAAGTGGATCCACCCTAACGGGTAATACATCAAAAAAAGATCAACAAAGTGGGTTCAACCCTAATTAATTCTAACAAACGAATACCATTAATGATAGACGTTTGTGAGGGCCAAGTGGGTCTATAATTTGGCGAATTGATCGATCTTCAACAATAAATTGGATCATGTGCCATCAACTTCCTACAACAACTGCAACAAACATTAACGACTCTTTCGAGTCCACACAATCTCATGTCAATCAAGGATTAATGGGATACGAAACACATGCATATTCTTGAGAGTGGGAAGTAGATTCAACCGCCAACACGGTAATTAACAAATCCACACACACTAACTGTTTAATGATATGATCAACATCAAATTAACAGTCATTTCTAGCCCAACATAGTACCGCAACTACCTCCAAAGATAGGGAGGAGACGACGGATTCGAATAACCCACCATAACCAATCAACACGGCGGCGAAAAAGGTCTAAAACGGTGGCAAAATAGAGGATAAAGAATGGACCCTTTCGGGTTTCAACCAAACCAACGCGGGGGTTCTACCATCGAGAAGCCAACACACAGAACCAAACAAGATCGTCAGGGACAACCAAAAATTTACGAATACCAACAACTCAGGAACCACCACCCGTAGCAGATGCGGTACTGGTTGAATCGGAAACCAACGACGCGAATTGTTGTGGGAACCGGAAAAAGGGTGGTGCGGAGGGATGACGCCACTCATCGCACCATCGTTGCATGTTGGTACATCGTAAGTGATGAAGGTTTCGAAAAAAAAGGGGTGAGGTGGCAGAAGATTTCTAAAGAGAGGGCAGAGCCATAATGGTAGATTATAACAGAGGTAATCATACCTCTTATTAATTAGATATATTTTTAAGAATATAGTAATTATTTATAGTATTTTTATATTTTAAGCATAGTTGTACTTTTTCTCAATTTTAAATATGAAGATAAAGTACTACATAATATCAAAATTCTGAATGAAATCAAACCAAAAAAGTCAAATAATATCTAAAAAACTTACTTATGTGTAAACCCCGTTAAAAAATTTTAAATAAAATGTATCCCGTGCTTGGCACGGGGCGTTACACTAGTAAAAAACAAAGCAGTCTCCAATTATGCACATTAGTAGATGCTACAATTCATAATGAATATTTCAACTAAATGATTGAATTTAAGTGGTTAATAAAAAATTTCTAAGTACAAATTTCTTAGGAGTATTCGAGTTCAATTTATGGATGAAACAATTACTAGTCTACCAAAACAATTTTTAGTAAGACTTTACCTATCTCTCGACCAAAAATATTATTATTTGGAACCACTTCATTATAAATATAAAGTCAAAGTTTTGAATTTCTTCCGTCAAACAAATGCATTTGTAATCTACTCTAGATAAGCTTTGAAGAGGCATGCTATGCTGATGTAAACATTCAATTGTCAAATTTCAGAGATAGAAAAAGAAGTGCAAGTTAGAAGTTCATCAATGCAAGTTTAGATATAAAAAAATTAATTCAATGATAAATATTTCAAACACTTGAAACTATGAAATAAGGATAGTTCCTACAACATGCATTATAGGAAGCATGCCTTGACAATAAGGATAAAACCTCCGTAAGGATATTGTCCAAAGTAAACAGCAGCATGAAGAGCAGAAGTAGTCCATATGTTAATGGAGCAGGATTGAATCAGGTCTTGAAGAGTTTGCATGCTAGGCCACCATTGCTTGTCTTTCATGTCACCATGACCCTTCTCTATTCTTTTGTAATGCCTAAGTTGGATAATACAAGGAGACATAGTCTTGGACCCATGCCTTAATAGCATCCCATCTCTCTAGTCCATCAACAGCATAAGGGTAGTCCTTTAGTCCATGTGGAGAAGATGGATCCTCAGTTGTCAATCTTTTATATCAAGCAAAAAATTTGTTATTAATAACAATTCAAAATTATCTTATTATTTATTTTACAATAATGTACATTTAACTAAATATTACAAACAATCTTTCAAGTTAACTATTTTGGCAAAAAATTTAGAGTGGATTATGCTAGTTAAACCCAAATTTTATAGCCTCAAGAAAGTATGTTATTTTAATTTCTATTGTCAATCTAAGTTTTAGCAAATCCAGGGATGAAGGTCAAGTAACATAAAAAAAAGAAGTGATTATGTGACAATTTCCAACATTGACATAGAACCATTGTAATGATATATCTTGATCTATATGCGTCCAAATTACATGATCTTGGATTCTTCATCTTGGTGGAAAATTTCCTCTTGATAAAATCAGCTAGCTGGTAATGCTCGATCAGTAAAAACCCAATTCTTGTAAACCGCTGAAGATATCTTATTGGAACAGAATGATAAAAGTTATGAAGATTAATATTGTCTATAAAATGGTTATCCATGTTATAAACATATTTAGAATTTGTGCTGATATAGTTCGGATTATATAATATGAACTTTTTTCCCCTTGAAATGGGGTGTTTAGGGGGTGTTCAGATTCTATAATCCGAAAAAATCAAGTAGCGCGTCCTATTTTTTTGATGTTTTCGGATTATAGAATCCGGATTGGTGAACAACTCATTTTTTTCACCCTATTACAAAGGAAAAACGCAGTTCGGATTCTAGAATCCGAATTACTCAAGGACATTTTTGGAAAATTTACAGGGCGCGCTAGTAAGGCATAGGGTGAGAAAAAAGTAATAGCCAAATAAGAAAGATAAATCATCATCTTGGATCACATCAAAACCCATTTAAAAATGCTAATTAAAAATACCATAAAGTATCTTCTTTTAGGTGTTTTAGTGAAGATTTATGATTACATGATCATATTCACCCAAAAATCATTTTGGGTTTGTACCGTTTCCACGTCTACATTCTCCCAAAAAAAATTATATAATTTATTAAGAGTATGAGATGATGATTTTATTCAAAAAAAGAGTATGAGATGATGGAAATTTTCTACTTTTTGAGTAGACATATTTTTTTTGTTTGTTTAAAAAGAACGTGATGAAAAGGATGCTTGTTAGAAAAAAGCATGATGAAAATTATGAAGTTGAAAAGAAAAAAAAAGGAAACCCTAGTGAGTACAATCCATTATTTTACATATTTGACAACTCGAAGTAATAACTTAGTAACTCATCAATCCATTATTTTCTTTTTTTGTGGATTTGAATTTTAATAATGAGAATAAAGATGCATATGTTAGAAGATGAATAATTACCCTTGGGTCCGTTTGGTTCAAGAGTTTTGAAGGAGAGGGGAGGAGAGATTTTTAATTTGAAGTGTTTGGTTCAATTTTTAGAAGGGGAGGGGAGGGAATGGGCGAAGAACAAATCTTTTTAAAATTTGACTGCATTGTCATAATTATACTTGAATTAATTTCAAATCTCAATATTAACCTTGTAACAACTTTTATTATTATTTATTATTATTATTATGTTATCTTATTCTTATAACAATTATTATTATTATTATTTTATATTTTTTTTTAACAACTTTTATTATTATATTATTTATAATTCTTATTTGTTACATCTAAAACCACTTCTACTACTACTTTGTTGATGTCAACGGCCTTATTATTATTATTATTATCTTATTTTAATTCAACTTATTATTGCTTGTTGATCCTTTTTTTTAATGTTAATCACCGGTTCATGTCTTGTTGTGGAAAATATATGAGCCAGATTGAGATAAATTAAGCAGCTTAGATGTGTGTTTGTCATTGGTTGGTCTCTGAAATTGTAAAATCAAGTAGTTTCTTTTATTTAATTAAGTTTAATGGTAAAACAGTAAAATAATTTTAAAATCCCTCCCCCTCCCCTCCCCTCCCCTTGCGAACCAAACACGTTTTTAATTGAAATATCTCCCCTCCCCTCCGTTAAATTCCCTCCCCTTCCCTCCCCTCCTAATTCTCGAACCAAACGGACCCTTAACAAGATTAATCGCATGATTAGTGAAAACAAGGATACCCTAGTGAGTCCATTCCTAGTTCCTTTCCTATATAAAAAGAGTATCAATATGATAATTGCTAACTAACCATTCATTCAGTTACAATTCAAGCAACTCAATAACTTCCCAAACAAGTCTTCTCTTTCTCTTCTGCTTCATCATCAAGAAAATGAGGAGATTCTTCATCTTCAACCCATGGATCATAGTTGCATTCATTGTAGTCCTTCCCGTTCTTCTCTCTCTCAATAACCCAAGAGTAGAACCAGAACCAGAAAACACCATAACACAAACAACTTCATCTTCTTTCTCTTATACTTCTTTTCGTTCAGTCATCTTAGCCAATACTTTTCCATTTGATTTCAATCAAAGAATCAGAGATGGTTCCAATCTACAATATAATTTCTATAGGGATTCTTGCCCTCAAGCTGAAGATATTGTTCGTTCCGCTGTTACCGATATCTACTTTGATCATAGAGACCTTGCACCTTCTCTTCTTCGTCTCTTCTTTCACGATTGCTTCATCCAGGTATATTTAATCTTTTTTCATTGTTCTTTAATTCTTTATTTTCTCTGAAAATGCTGTGTTTTTGTTAAGCATTTTCTGTTATTTCCTAATTTTACAGGCTCTATGAAATAGTGAATAATAGATATATCCTAAATTGTGTTCCTTATGTTATATTTACTGCATACATCTTTGTTTCATAATGGTTTACTTTACTTTAATTGAAGAAATAAAAAAAGTGAAACTCTTATATATGCTATCTATGTTTACTACAGCATTTTCGTGCTTTCATAATGGTTTTGATTTGCTGTTCTAACTACTTGTGGTATTGCGAAATCAGGGCTGTGATGCTTCCTTGCTATTGGAAGACAATGGTGATAGAAACGGTTCCTATGAGAAGCAAGCTATTCCAAATCAAACATTGAAAGGTTTTGACAAAGTTGACTTGATTAAGGAGGAGGTGGAGCAAGCATGTGTTGGATCTTGTTTTGGGGGTCTGCTGCAATAACTTGACCAAGAAGATGATGAAGATGACTATGATGAAGTGTGCACATAAATTCCAAAGATTGTTGTATATCTTGATTGTTGGAAAGATGCTGCTGCACTTGAAACCTGAAAAGTTTAATGGTTATGCATGCAAACTCAAAGCGCATGGGGTTGCCATACTAACCTTTAGGTTCGATTTGCCCCCACCAATAACTGTATATTGGATGCAATAAGGAATGACCGGCGAATCCCCTTCAGGATACTATGAGTTCCTTGACGTGTATTGCACAACCACACCAAGCGTATCTCCTGACAGTATTTTACAAATTTATGGTTCCAGCAATTCACTCATGCATTAGAGAATGGATGGATGATTTAGAGTAAGAGAATGATGAAGAATTATGTAGTCAATGTAACAAAATTCTGTCCAAAATTGTGCGTCAAATTAATGCCTAAATGCCAAGTATTTATAGTGCATTATATGACCCTTCACATGAGAGAAAACACCCCTTTGACTTGAATCAATGTTATGGTTCATTAAGCACCATTTTGCCAAAGGTTATGATCATTTACACTTGAACCAATGCTAAGGTTCATTAAGCACCCATTTGCCAAAGGTTCTAATGTATACGAAAGCTTCTCATGAAGATTTACAACTCTTGATCTAAAGTGATTCCATTATTTTGGAAATCACCAACAGCATGTCCCGGCGTTGTGTCTTGTGCTGACATACTTGCTCTTGCCGCAAGAGATTCCGTTCTTTTTGTTTGTTCCTAACACCTATAAGTTTATAACATATTTCTTCTGTTAAAAGCTCTTAATTCTGATGCATTTTCACTTTAAATGCTATTTTGTGACTACTTTGATATGGTTTATGCTGGGAATTTCTAGCCTTCAGATTAACGGCATGTTTACTTAAAAAACGTTTTCAGTTTTCATTTTCTAAGCTTTGTATTCGTTTAAAATTGCTAACATTGAGATGGAAAACTTGTGTAGTGATTAATTGTCATAGAGAAAAGACAGAAAGATAGTTAGGGAAGCTGTTACTTGTCTGATATCTGTCTATTATCTTTGATACATGATGCCTTTAATAATTTTTGCACCTATGATTTATTAATGTACATGGCCATTGCAGGGTGGTGGGCCTTTCTATCCAGTTTTAACAGGCAGACGAGATAGCCTGCAATCATTTTTCCAGGAGGCAACTGATCAAATTCCAAGGCCTGACGATGACATTACGCGCGCACTGCACCTCTTCAATCTTAGAGGATTCAACGCACGCGAAACAGTCAGCCTCCTTGGTAAATTACTTTACACTTATGCATTTATGAATATAATATGATAAGGTATATTTCGTGACTGCATTACGAACTGTTGAGCCTGATGCAGCCTCAACTGTGGTCACAAAGACATCAAAAACCCTTGTCATAGCTGAGATTGTGATCTCATACATTTTTTAAAACCTTGAATATTAATGATATCTGTTGGTTTCTTGATAATGTAAAGGAGGACACAACATTGGAAAAATTGGTTGCGATTTCATTCAGCAAAGGCCGTACGATTTTCAAGGAACAAGACAACCAGACCCGAGTATACCTCTCGATTTTCTCAGTCAGATGAGGCTAAACTGTCCTGACAACAGTATGAATAATATCAGCAGCAACGGCACGTTTTCGACGTTTACAGTTTCAAAGCCAATGAATGTTCATCATTCTAGTAGTGACAAAGGGATGTCATACATGCAAGCATTGTCATCTGCAGTGCCATCTGGAGCATCTTTTGACACTCACT
>Ga0228711_1005107_pt1 | contig 20023 bp, 12 predicted proteins | sample MedpolnodulmetaG_2_FD_177996 | JGI IMG/M metagenome (GOLD analysis project Ga0228711, IMG submission 177996) | Root nodule microbial communities from Medicago polymorpha collected in Santa Monica, California, United States - brown nodules | ecosystem: Host-associated > Plants > Roots > Nodule... | reverse complement strand
AATTGTTGTTTAGATGTTGTTTAGGGTACAATGTGGTAGTTAAGGGTTTAGAAATTGTTAGATTACATAGTTGTTTGAAAATTGCACACTACGTGTTCGGTAAAATGTCTCAATGATATTTTTTTTGTTTTTTTGGATTGTTAATGATGTAATTAGTTAGAGCTATGTTTGTTAATGTTGATTATAGTTAACTTGACTGCAATGTGGTAGTTTATGGATTCAAATGACATTGTTGACATTATAGTGTTGTTGTTGTATTGTTAAAGATGACATTGTCGAAATGTTATGTTCGTGTCAAAATGTGTTAAAGATTTTTTTCTTTTTGTGCAGATATGTCTAAGCAGAAGAGGACTAACAGACTTAGGTTAGGGAGGTCTGCCCCTACTAGTAGTGCACGAAGGGAGAAGCAAGCGCTACACCCTCCGGCTGGTCGAGGTCGAGGGAGAGTGGGGGCCACGAGACTTGCTACTGTTGATGCTGCGGGGGGATCAACATCACAGACGGGTCCATCCTAGATTGTGGACCCGCCACAGTACCATCATGAGTAGCATTATCAGGAGCAGCCTGAATTTCAGCCAGGTTATCAGTATCAGGAGGGGTATGAGTATCACCAGGAGTATCAGGCTCAGTTTCACGAGGGGTATCAGCCTGAGCAGCCTCCTAAGCAGCAGTATGTCGAGCCTCCTCAGCAACAGCAGTATGAGCAGCATCATCAGCAGCAGCAGCCTAAGCAGCATCCTGAGCAGCAGCATGCAGAGCCTGTTATGGAGGACGAGGAAGGGGGCTTTCCAGGGGGCCTTATGAGATGTCACTTTTACCGAACTTTAGTAAACACGTGGCATGCAGGCTTTGGAACAATAAAACAGTAAGTATAATTGTTTTATTTAATTTAATGATATTTTACGTATTTAAGTATAATTGATTTATTTATGTATTTATGTATTTTAAGTATAATTGTTTTATTTAATTTAATATATTATATGAAGTTTATTTTACGTAGAATATGTCATGCTTATTTTACGTATTTAAGTATAATTGATTTAGATTTAGATTTTATGTCATGTTTATTTTACTAATTTAATTTGTTTTTTTGTATTTCAGTTGCAAGTGGATCGTAAGTTGACCAGTGTCTCGCATTGGAGGAAATTTAGGCTTTCTGCTTTGTCCCTTCGGTTGCCGGAAGTAGATAATCCTTGGTTCTGAAACCCGGTGGATGCATCTGATCTTAGGCCCCTCCTTCTGACTAGGTACGATATCACCAACCACGGGTTAGTTTGTGCTATGGCCGAGAGATGGCATCAGGAGACCAGCAGTTTCCATCTACCTGTTGGGGAGATGACCATCACACTATATGATGTGGCTTGTCTTCTAGGCATCCTCGTCGCTGGACGGCTCATTCAGGAGGATGAGTTAGATCATGACCATGTTGTAGATCTGCTGGTGACTCACCTATTGTTTTCAGTGGAGGAAGCGGTTGGGCAGGGGAGTGATTTTGGTGCATGTGTCACTTACACGGCCCTGAAAGAGCATTATGAGCACCTGTTGAATAGGTGTAACCATTTGTTGGGGAGGATTTATCAGAGGAGGAGGAGGAGGAGGAGCTGAGTCGTATTAGGCCTGCCTGTCTGAAGACGTTTTTGTTACTCTTGCTTGGCTACACCCTTTTTGCTGGCAAGAACAGTAAAACCATTAGTCTGCTTTGGATGACTGTAATTCGTGATTTTCCTAACATAGGCATGTGGTCATGGGGCGCGATGGGACTTGCTTTCTTGTACAAGCAGCTGAATCTTACCTCCAGCAAACATGTTGGCTCCGTTGGTGGTTACATGACCTTGCTTGTGGTAATATATTATTTTCTTATTTGTTTTAAGTTAATCGTAAATGTATAGTTTTTTGTATGATACTTGTGTGCTGATATAAATCTGTCTTTTTGTGTTTGCAGAGATGGGTTATAGGTCACATCAGACATGTCTTTTTGTATGTTTTATTTGTCATTTAAAAGGTAACAATAACATTCAAAAATATGAAAATATGAGATGTTAGGTTTTATATTTTTTCAGAGTTCATATGGAGTTTTGTTTAAAAAAATTCTAATTGAAACCCTATTTATAATATAGCAAGAAGTATTTATGGATTCTGCCCAAAAATATTTTTCTACATTTGATTCATTATCATTGTTTTTGCCATTTCCTGAAGTGTTCTATTTTTTCTTTCAACAACTCCATTTTGTTGTGGGGTTCTTGCACATGAGAAATTGTGAAAAATTCCTTTCTCATTGAAGAAGTCTTTGAAGAATGCATTTTCAAATTCTCCTCCATGAACACTCCTTACTGAGATGATCTTTGATTCTTTTTCATTTTGAACTAGTGTACAAAAGGTTTTGAATGCTTCATCTTTATATTTAAAAAATAGAACCCACGTATATCTGGAAAAATCATCAACTATAACATAAAACCATATTGTTTTCCACTTAAACTGACAGTTCTAACAGGACCAAATGTATTTATGTGGAGAAGTTTGAGAGGTCTTTGAGTTGAAACTACATCTATTGTTTTAAAACTACTTTTAACTTGTTTACCTCTAGTACAAGCTTCGCATATTCTATCTTTTTCAAAATCAATTTTTGGAAGTCTTCTCACTAGATCCAGTTTGAAATTTTTTGAAATAGTTTTCATACTTACATGCCCAGCTCTTTTGCACCAAATTCATTTATCTTTTTCAATAGTCATAAAACATGATTCAGCTGGAATGTCATCTAAGTATTACATATAGATTTTTCTTTCTAGAACCAGTAAAGAAACTTTTTCCTGAGGATGTTTATTTTACTATACATATGTTAGGTTTGAAAACAACTTCATAGCCACTATCGCATAATTGACTTATGCTTAGTAGATTATGTTTTAAATCTTCAACATATTGAACATCCTCAATTTTTGCAGAGTCTTTCTTACCAATAATACATTTACCTTTAATTTATCCTTTGTCATTATTTCCAAAGGTTACTAGGCGTCCTTCCTTTTTATCCCCTGTCATGTGTCTAGAACAGCCACCGTCCAAATACCATGACTTTGTTTTTGCATCTTGAGAATATCCCTGCATTTTGAGTTACTGGTTCCTTGGATACCCATGAAGGTTTGGGTCCTTTGATGTTAGGTTCCTTAATCTCAAGATGTTTAATCTTGAGAAAACAATTTAATTCTAGGTGACCCATTCTTTTTCAATATGAACATTCCTTTATTTTTATTAAAGAAGAACATTTTGAATATTGACTAGAATGTTCTAGAATAAAGTGTTCAGATTTAACTTTTGGTGTTCTTTTTCTATGAAAGAAAAATGATTCATGATGTCCATATTTATCACAAAATGAGCATCTCAATTTATCATTTTGTGGTATAAAAAAGTTCTCATAGATTTTCTGAGAATTCTGGTTTTGAGAAACATTAAATCCTAAGCTAGATTTATCAAACATTCCAATTTGTGGGTCCATAATTTTTTAAAATGTTTTTGTTGATTTTATAAAATATGAGAGATCATTTCTAAGTTCTTTTACCTCGGTTTTAAGCATAATATTTTCATTTATATTAGAATTTTCAGGAAGTTTAGTTTTACCAAATTTTTTTATTTTTTTCAGTTGCCTGAAAATAAGAGTCTTGTAAATTTTGAATGACTTTATTTTGATGATTATTCAAGGTTTGAAGTTTCTCTTTCTCTTCCTTTAAATCAGAAATTTCTTTTTGTAAAGAGTGGCATTTGTTTGTTAAAAAATTTGAATCAAATAGAAGACTGTCAAATTTATTTTCTGACTCTTTATATACGAGGGGTTGGTCGAATATAATTACCTCTTCATTGTCTGTATTTGCCATTAGACACATGGTGGCTTCTGCATCTTCTTCTTTTGGTTCTTCAGTATCATCCCACGTAAACATGGATTTTGAGTAGGGAGATTTTTTCTGACCTTTTTTGCTTAATGGACATTCATTTTTGTAATGCCCTTGTTTGTTGCATCCAAAACAGGTTACTTGACTTTTGTCAACTTCTCCGTTAGAGTTATCTTTTCTATTTGGAAAATATCTTTTTATTTGATCTCTTCTTCTCATCATTCTTTGAATCTTCTTTGAGATGAGGGCTAGTTCATATTCTGCTTCTCCTTGAATGTTTTCTTCTTCTTTGGTTTCTTTGATTTCTTCACTTGGTGTGGATGTGTTTTCTTGGTCATTTTGAGATGCCTTGAGAGCAACCATTTTTCCTTTCCTTGTTGGTTTATAATCTTGAAGTAATGTCTCATGGGCTTTTTGTGATCTAATGAGATCTTCAAGGGCTAAGGAGTTTAAGTCTTTAGCCTGAATGATTGCAGTAACCATGGGTCTCCATGTGCTTGAAAGACATCTTAATATTTTTCTTATTCTATCATGAGTAGTATAAGTTTTTCCTAGTGATCTTAATTCGTTTACTATTGATGTAAATCTAGAGTACATTTCATCAATGTTTTCTTCCTCATTCATTTTGAAGATTTCAAATTTTCTTACACCGATATCTATTCTTGTTTCTTTTACGTGGCTTGTTTCTTCATGATGAATTTTTAGTGTGTCCTATACCTTTTTTGCAGTATCACATTCATCAACTCTTTCACTTTCTTCCATGCTTAGTGTGCATGATAGATAGAGTCGAGCTTTAGAATTTAGGAGTATTTTTTGTTTATCTTCTTTTGACCATGATGCTTCTAGTATAATTGTTTCTACTTTAGTGGTTGCATCAGTGGTCATAGGTATATGGTTTCCAACGGTGACTATTTTCTACATATCCACATCTTGGGATCTAAGGAATAGTTCCATCTTTCCTTTCCAGAAATAGTAGTTCATTCCATTGAAGAATGGTGGTCTTGTGCATGATATACCTTTTGGTATGTATCTTTCTTTTGACATTGCCTTCTTCCTGAATCTTTTTCTCCAACACTTATTAGGTGTTTAGTTTAGAGCCCGGACTCTGATGCCAATTGAAGTAGCAATAAACGTCGCAAGAAATGAGGGTTTGAATTGTGATCCTTTTAAAATTTATTCCTAAAACTTAAATTAGCTTTATATACTGAAGAATATTCTTGGTTAATGTTAGTTTAGCAAGACTAGGGTATATTGCAATTAATTTATATAGGACCAGAGTGTTCTGGATAATGATTATATGCAGAATGAGAAAAATGATATTAAATTATAATGTAAAGTTATTTTAACACAGACCAAAATATTCTGAAGAATGATTAATATAAGACAAAATGATAAATCAATATTATAAGCAAGATTTAAATTTTAGTCAAATATTTATGTAGTTGTTTTATCCTGGATCAGAATATTCTGGAGGCAATTAATATTGAATAAAATAAAACAACAATATTAATGATTAATTTGGGACCAGAGAACTTTGGATTAATTTAGTTGTGATTAATTAGGACCAGAATATTGTGGAGATTAATATTAATATAAGTGTAATAGTGTGTGTGTGTGTGTGTGTGTGTGTGTAGAGCTTTAAATAAAGAGAAAGGGAAGAAGAATAACATAGGAGAATTATCCTAGTTCACCAAACCTGGTTACTTCCAGTTCCCACACCTCGTGTGAGATTATCCACTATAGTAGTCTGCTAACAGAAACTTCTGACTAGCACTATAAGACCTTGATCACACCAGATCAGTCTGTTACACCTTGTATTATTAACCTCAGTATACTTCTACGATTCTTTGCTTTCGCACAAGAAAGGTTGTTACAATTCTTTCTCAAACTATTGTTACGAATAGACTTGAGAATTACAGCACACTTTGTATGATGAGATTTGGTTTGGATTAATTAAATTTCTCAACACTTGTTTGAGATTTTAAAGAGAAAATTCGAAAGAGTAGATCCAAGAGTTATAATGAGAGAGCTTGAAATTTGCTTGTTAGTGAAGAGCTTTGTATGTAGTGATGATTTTCACTTGAGAGAATGCTTGCTTTCAAAACTCTTAGTTTGATTCTTTAAGTCTTCATGTATTTATATATGTAGAGTGTCTTAGTGATCAAGAGAGAAAATAGAGATGTTGGACACATTTTTACAGCTGTCCAAAGCTTCAATTGATTTCACTTTTCTTCTTCAATACGATCAGAATGTTAATTTGTACATCGAGAACGTTCTGGACGTCCAATATATTTTATGCTTTTTTGCGTGAGAGGCATGCAAGTGTATGAGATGTTAATAGTTGTAAAAAGTGTCATGCTTATGTCATTTTGATGATGTCATACTTAATTCACATGTGCTTAAAGCCTTTATGAGATATTTTGCTTTAATGGAATTGATTCTTTTTCTTAAGAATTTTGCTCTTCTCCCAACACGTTTTACTCATTCGTAACCAAACTTCTGAAAATGCCCCTGCATGAGTTAACTCAAATATGTGTTAATCCTGCGTGAGTTAACTCACGTTAGTTTTAAAATTTCATTTGATGTTGCAAGTAATGCCAACTTGTGTACATCTCTTTGTTACTTCAATAAATTACTTTGACATCCTTGCAAACTTGTTGACCCTTCTGAAATGGTCACGTGGTTGAACCTCTTTAGTTCGCTTTTCACTAAATTATAGTTAAAATCTTTTCACTAGACTTAATTGTTTTGTTCCTAATTATAGCTAAAAACTCAAGACTATACCCTATTAATTTGTTAAATGTGAGGAAAAGGCAATCCTCTGAGGCGCGGTGCAGCCAATGCAAAGTCATTGGATTTAAGTGCAGTGTTGGATACGATGGCTTAATGGTCTAGTTACTCAGAATTTGTTCAAAAGCATTAGTTATTTCACATCCACATTTCTCTGGCCTTTGTTATTGTTGCGGCCTTTGTTACTTGCAACATCAATGATTATGCATGAAATCTTAAAATTAGCGTGATTTAACTTACGTGGGGTATAACACCTGCGTAAGTTATAGTCATTTCAGTTGGAAATGATCATTTTTAATTGGGTAAAGAGCAAAATTCTTTCCTTAATGGTTTGAAAATCTTCATTAAGGCCCAAGATGATTCTTTCTTCAATTTGCCAATCATTTAATGATTAAATATCTTCTTTTGGTAAGGCATATGAATATCTTGATCTTGCTATTAATGATTCAAAAGTTGAATATCTTTGTAAAGCCAAATTTCGCCTTTTTACTTATTTGTCTTTTAACTGCTTTGTTTGTCTTATGATACCAAAATGTTCTCGTGATTATTCTCAGGAGAATTTGAGTTCAATTCGTTGTGAGACAATTCTTGGCCCAACTTAATTTTTGTTCAAATAATTAAAATGTGCTATGGTTCAAATAATTAAGGGTTAATACCGCTTTTGGTCCCTGTAATATTAGCGAATTCCGATTTTAGTCTCTGTAAAAAAAATAATTTAGATTCTGTCCCTGTAATTTCATATTCTTCCGCTTTTGGTCCCTCATTTCACCACGTCAGCAGAATCTGCATACACGACACATGAAATGAGAGACCAAAAGTGGAGGAATATGAAATTACAGGGACCAAAAGTGGGAGGAATCAGAAATTACCGGGACGTAATTTATGTAGATTCTGCTGACATGGTTAAATAAGGGACCAAAAGAGGAGGAGTTTGAAATAACAAGGACATAATCTAAATTTTTTATTTTATAGGGACTAAAACCAAAATTCGCTAATATTACAGGGACCAAAAACGGTATTAACTCAATAATTAATAAACATCGATAAATAACGAATTAATCGATAGAAATATGAGTTTAAATTATCAAGATCCCTTTTGACCAGAGACACACGCCAAAACGCTGCACCGCCAACCCACTCAAGCGTACCTTCTCAATAAAGAATATTTATGTGATAAGCCTGATCTATGAATTACCTTCAAAATCTCTCAATCGACTCATAGTTAAACCTGAAAACCCCACTCTTAAAGGGATACATGAAGCAAGTGAAATGTACCCATTCTACATATATTTTGAAAACCCTATCAATCTACTCAATTACTAGGAATATATTTTGATATAGTAACTTGATCATGAGAGCCCTTGCAAGTAGCTTACCTCAATGTGAAGCACCACTGTCGTCATCTGCGGTACGTCACCAACTCTAGCCGCCACATCAGATCCACCTAAGCTCAATTCTGAAATTTAATTATCCAACTTATGCTTCATCAAAATCAAAGCTATTCAAGGAGACAAGTTCCTTGTTTTCAATTTTCAATCGGTTATTATTACAACAAAAAAATAAATGATAACCATTGTCCTTGGGACATTGGATAAGGGGATAAAAATAGAAATATAGTATTGAAAAAATGGTGAAAAGTGATAAATTTAATTTTTTAAAAGTCAAAATGTTGTTGAAACCAATACAACATGCTACTTTGGACTTCTTTAACCATTGCCCTTATCAAAACCCAAAAATAATTAAATCTTTAAAACCTGTTCGTCAGCCACTACAGTTTCTATGCTAGGTGGCTAGGTGCTACTCTTTGATCTACGAATTAGAGAGTCGTGAACTTAAAGTAACTTAAAGCAATGCGAAAGACCAGAAACTTTTTTTGTTTTCTTGAGGAAACGAAAGACCAGAAACTCAAACACATATCATTGTCAACTACTCAAATCTTTGACCATCTTAAAATTTATCCGTTTGTATTTGATTATGACACTTTAAAAAAAAATATTTATGTTTTAATTATGTTAATTACTCATGCCATTGTGCTAACACTTACCACTGAGTCCATTGAGATTACAAGGCTAACTGTTACCACTTCAACAATATAAAAAAGAATGTTCAATAAGTTTTAAAGAAAGTAAAACTAATGATCTTTCATCACGTAAACACATACGATGTTTTTAATAACACTTTTTTTTATCAAGTAGTCTAGTGGCTAGAATTTATCTTATAAGGTGAATAAGTGAGGTGTTCGTGGTTCGAACCCCAACTCCTACATATAATAATGCATTGTCCGGGGTTCTATACATTTTTTTAGAGGAGATTAAACCAAAAGTGTTCAATAAGTTTTAAAGAAAGCAAAACTAGCTTTTTTGGTGTATTTGATAAGACAAGTTTGGAGCTTTATTCTCAAATTTAATTATCCAAACTAGCTTATACTTCATCAAAATCCAGAAGACTAGTAGTTAGTATTTCAATATTTCTATCGGTTGTCACCAAACCAAAATATAATATACAATCTTTCAAACTTGTTTGTCAGACATTGCGGTTGTGTGCTACTCTATGAATTGCAATGCCAATGAATTAGAGAACCGTGTCCTAAAAGTAAGCTACATTAAGCAATGCGAAAGACCAGAAATGGTATGGCAATATATATTTTTTTAGAGAGGTATTGCAAACATTTTGAACACAAACAATGGGCACCCAAATCTTTGACCATTAAATCCTGCTGACTTGGCTTATATTTTTGAACATTTTCTTTTCTTAGAAGTTTTCATAGAGAATTGAACTCATACTAGTAGTAGTTAATTATAACTGCAAGACTTAAGAAGAGGTATAAAAAAGTCATACTAACTTGTGCTTTATCTTTATCTTCTAAATAAAATCTGAATAAATCAATTTTAATTTTATATTATTTTTTTGATAGAAAGAATTATTGTTTTATTCAACTTAAGTGTCGGTGACAGTGAAATTTTGTAACGCAATTTCATCCATGAAAGAAAGAAAAATGTATGAAGTAAAAAAAAAAAAGTAAAAGTGTAAAAAGAAACATGTATTAGTATAGTGCATATTTTGTCAAAAGAATCAAACAAGTGATAAAATATCATTTCATAATTGTCGTGGACAGCCTAGAACACGTCAACCACAGTTGGCATTCTTCTCATTAATACTATACTATCATCTCGGTCTTTAAATACAATACATAAGTTATTGAGAGGATATTTTTCTTTTTATTTTTTTAATAATGAGAGGATATTTAAATACTTTAGTCTTTTTTTATTTTTAACCATTTGATCTGTTCAGTATTTTTTTAATAGTTATTGTAAAAACACAAGTCTTTTTTTAATACTAGTATTCTATTAATATTTTCAATCGAAATAAATATTACTTTTCCAAAATACTTTAGACTTATTTTACTCTAATCAATACGTAAACAATGAGGATTAAAGAAAATAAATATTGATAGCATATTCTAGAAATAAATTTGAAAAAAGAAATATTATTTATTTATAATTTTAATACTACTACAATACATTTATTTTAATGATTTAGCTAAAAATATTTTATATTCTCCATTAAAAAAATCTTATATTTTGAAATAGGAAAATATCTTATATTCTCCATTAAAAGAAAATCTTATATTTAGTTTTCAAAAAAAAAAAAATCTTATATTTTGAATAGAACTAGCATACTCGTTATCTAGACCTAGATCCAAATCCATTAATTTCTATATACTTGTTATATAGTACCTTCTAACCTTCTAACCTAAATCCATTGAGTTGGACAACTTTGACCAAAAGATGCCTCAAGTACCTTCTAACCTTCTCGCATTGAACACTATAAATATAAATAGAATACGCCTAACATATAGCAAAACGCATCCATCAATCAAAATTCACACAACAATGTCTATTTTTCTTAACCCCAAACTCTCATTTTTCACTTTATTATTCCTTTCATTTTCCACCTTAATTGCTCATGCAATTGTTCCACAAAATGAAACCTTTAAATTTGTAAATTCAGGTGACCTTGGAGACTTCATTGTAGAATATGGAGGTGATTACAGAATGATAAGCATATTCAATGCTCCATTCCAAGTTGGTTTCTACAACACTACCCCAAATGCCTTCACTTTAGCACTTAGAATCGGACTTCAACGGTCGGAGCAGCTTTTCCGGTGGGTATGGGAAGCAAATAGAGGCAACCCAGTTGGTGAAAATGGAACTTTTTCATTAGGTGCTGATGGAAATCTTGTGTTGGCTAATGCTGATGGAAGAATTGTTTGGCAAACAAACACTTCCAATAAAGGCGTTGTTGCCTTTAGGTTACTCTCAAATGGTAACATGGTTTTAATTGATGCTAAAGGTAAATTTGTTTGGCAAAGTTTTGACCATCCAACAGATACCCTTTTGGTGGATCAATATTTAAAACCTAATGGACCTTCAAAGCTTGTTAGTAGACTTTCAGAAAAAGAAAATGTTGATGGTCCTTATAGTTTGGTTTTGGAACCTAAAGGTTTGGCTTTATATTATAAGAGTAAAAATTCTCCTAGGCCAATTAAATATTGGTTTTCATCTTCTTGGTTTTCATTTGAAAAAGGCTCATTAGAAAATGTCACACTTAAATCTGATCCAGAATCTTTTGAGTATGGATTTGATTTTTTTGTTGCCAATTCTACCACTTCTGGTAGTAGTATCATTGGTAGGCCAGTGAATAATAGTACCTTAACATATCTTAGGCTTGGAATTGATGGTAATATTAAATTTCACACCTACTTCCTTGATGTGCGTAGTGGTGTTTGGAAAGTGACATACACTCTCTTTGATGAAGATGAAGATGAGGGTGAGTGTCAATTACCAGAGAGATGTGGAAAATTTGGGCTTTGTGAGGATAATCAATGTGTTGCTTGTCCATTGGAGAATGGAATATTTGGTTGGAGTAATAAATGTAGTCCTAAGCCTTTAGGAGGGGTATGCAAAGTAAGTGAGTTTCATTACTACAAAATTGAAGGAGTTGAGCATTACATGAGCAAATATACCACTGGTGATAGAGTAAGTGAAGCTACCTGTGGAGATAAATGTACCAAGGATTGCAAGTGTGTTGGGTATTTCTACCACAAGGATAACTCAAGGTGTTGGATTGCTTATGATCTTCAAACTCTTACTAGAGTTCAAAATACCACACATGTGGGTTTTATTAAGGTGCCTAATAAGTAATAAGATAAGCTTAGATTTTTCCTTGGGAAGGTATTGGTATTGTATTTTAATTGTATCAATTTAATTTAGTTATTTCCTACTAGTGGTTTTAGATTGCAATAAAGTTGTGGTTGTAATAAAGTTGTGGTTTATCTCTCTATTCTCCGTTTGGAGAAGGACATGTAATATGTGTACTATAAATTAAGAAGTGTGCAATGAAAGTGTTATTGTAATTGTCTTTGAATTGGTAAGCCAAGGATTAAAGTTATTTCTTTATAATTTGTTCCTAGTTTGACATTAACAAATATGGATTCCATTCAAATAATATTTCAGGGTTTAAACTTCATTAGTTATATGAGATTACAATGGTCATAAGTGAAAACTATGAGTAGAATATTGGGTTAAATAAGAAAATAGTCCCTCTAAATATACTCCTAAAATTTTCTTTAGGTTTTTGGTCCCTTTAAAATTTTTCATCTATGAAATTAGTCTATGCTCTATATTGAGTATTATCCTAGAGTAGGGACTAATTTCATAGATGGAAAATTTTAAAGAGACAAAAAACCTAAAGAATATTTTAAGGGGACTAAAATCAAATGTTGGTATATTTATGAAGATTATATACTTATTCAACCCTAAAATATAATACAGCTTATGAAAGACGAAAAAATTATTCATGCTCTATCAGAAAAATTTCGAAGTCGAAGACGATTTCACAGATAAGAAAAACTTTAGCATATGTACAAAGATATTAGTACATTACAGCATATATAGATATTTTTTATAGGTTTAATTACACATTTGATTCTTTAATTAATTTTTAAGTTTCATTTTGGTCTCCTAATTAATAGAACTTTCATTTTGGTCCCTTAATTGTATCTTTGTTTGCCAATTTAATCTCACTCTGTTAATTTTAACTTAAAATGTTTAGGGTGAGCAAATATTGTAGGTGGTCTAATGTAGACCTTAATTATTGATTTAATTTTAACCATTTAATCATTTTAAAACAAAACAAACCCTTAAATCATGCATGACCATTGAATCTATCAGTGAAGCACCAACACATAATTTTATGAAGAAGTTGAAGGTAGAAGATGAAGAAAATGAGTGGAAAATTATGTGTTGGTGTTTCACTGATAGATTCAATTAGGGGTGTTCAAAACCGAACCAACCCAATAGAAAAACCGCAAACCGAACCAACTCAAACCAAAACCGTAAAAAATCGCAATTGGTTCGGATGTAATCAGATCATTTTCTAACTCAACCGCATGGTTTGGTTTGGTTTGCGGTTTTTATTTTTACCAACCAAACCAAACCAAACCAAACCGCAACATAAGAAATTTTTTAATTAAACATATGTCACCTAAACTAATACTCATATAAATTCAATGAAAACTTTTATAAAATGACATATTTTTTGTCTTGTTAAGTTTCTTCTTTACTTTTTATTTCAAAAAAGTATTTATGTGCTACTTGAACTTTTAGAGAATGATAAAATCTTAATCTTTTGCATTTCTTACAAAACATGATTACTTTTTGTCCATGTTTTTAACTTGGTCTATGTTGTTGGAAACATTGTAAAATGAAAATTAAATTGTAATGTTTGATAAAATTTAAAACATTGCGGAAAATATGTTGTGTTTCAGTTTTTTAACTTAATATTAATGTTGGAAACAAAAAAATCATATCGTCTAAAAAAAAACATCCCTAACCGATCCAACCCAAACTGCATTAATTTGATTTGGTTTCGTTCGGATTTTATTTTTAAAGTCAAGCGAACCAAACCAAACCAGACCAAACTGCATGCAATTTTATCTTGCGGTTCAGATGATTTATATCCTCAAAATCGAACCAAACCGCGCTGCGAACACCCCTAGATTCAATGGTATTGCATGATCTAAAGGTATGCTTTGTTTTAAAATTATCGAATGGTTAAAATTAAATCAATTATTAAGGTCTACGGTGGACCACTTACAATATTGGTCCACCTTAGATGTTTTATGTTAAAATAAACAAAGTGGGATTAAATGGACAGACAAAAATACAATTAAGAGACCAAAACAAAACTTTTATTAATTAGATGACTAAAATGAAACTTAGAAATTAAGGCTTTTTTATACTATGCTCTATCCTCCCTAAATAAAATATTATGCTCTATCCAAAATTTATTGTGGCTTGATGGAGGATTTGTCTTTCTCAACGTGGTCTAAATGATTTTGTCCTCCTGTGTACTCTCTTATGAGTGCGGTGGGCCTACAAATACTACTTAAAACAATTTAACTACGCTATCAATCACAAGATTAATATTTCAGGGCCCTTTATGATATTATTCAGTCAACACTTAAAATAAAAAATTTAAGCATAATGCCTGCCTTTATAACGTACGGATTCGCCTTTCATAAAGGTTAACTTTAGTAGAGTCTCGTGTTTTCTCGTATTGTATTCAAATTACTTTTTTATTGACGGAGGATGAGTAACTCACTTCTTTGAGATAAAAGATTAAAAGAGTTTGAAAGTTTAGTGTTGGAATAAATAAGAATATACTAATATAACTAAGGTTTTGTAAATCGAGTATTAAAATATAAACTCTCTCGAGTTTATGTTTTTACGTATCAAAGTCGTGTAAATTCGGACGTAAATTCGTTTTTTTGGTAAAATCGGAAAGTTGATCGAGTTTGACCGACTTAACACGGCTTAAAATTGATAAAATCGGGTAAAGTCGTTCGAGTTTGCGAATTTACCTTTTAAAAATAACAATTTTTTTTTTGTTTTAGGCCAGTTTTCATTTAAAATTCAATTCATTTTTAAATCCCAACCCAATATCACAGTGTTATGATCACGCGACGCTTCTTTATTTCTTCTAAAAAAACATACAACACAACATTGCTCTTCTCTTTTTCTTCATCAACGTTCTCCAAACTGAAACCCTAACCTTCTTCTCAAAACTGATTCCGACGACGGAGATTGTAACACATGAGATTTTGGATAGTTTTATTAACAACATTAGAAACTTGTGAACTTGCTTTTATGGATGGCTTAGAGACTTATGGAACTTATGATTTTGTGCGTTAATATTTGCATTTTGATGCTAAGTTGAGCGTAACGTTTTATAATGGTAGTTTGGTATAATTTGTCTTTGTAAGTAAGTCATATTTTACACTATTGACCTATTTACAATATTATAATAGCTTATATATATATATATATATATAATATATATATATATATATATATATATATTTTATTTAAAATATATAATAAATTTACAATATCATGCATATAATAAATTTTACATAATTTTAATTTTAGGTAAACTCGTACGAGTTCTCGAGTCGAGTTTACCTAGGCAAAATGAGTTGAGGTAAACTCTCGAGTTGCAAAACCTTGAATACAACAATTAATATACTTGGACCTAAGAAGATGGTTCGTTCGGTTGAGATCAGTTGCATAGAGGAATTGAGCTCATGTTGTCCGTCGTGGGCTGCCTTGAGTCCTTCTCCACTAGAGGGATGTGGTGTACATGCACGCGCTTTGACGTCCAAGTCAGTGAGGGGTAAGTAGGATTTTGGCTGCCAATGCCAAGCATGTGTATCTAGCTTTGGTGATACCTGACCCAATGCCAAACATGTGTATCTAGCTTTGGTGATATCTGACCTAATGCCAAACATGTTAATATATAGTACGGTAAGAATGGTGATACATGTTGGAACGTTGGTGTGAAGTTGGAAGAAAATTGGAAGATTAAACAACAATTAATAAGACTTTATTTCAGCTAGTGTGATGTGAATTGAAAAAATAGAGTGGGGGTTCCACATAAAATAAAACACACACACATTAACAGTGGTTAAATAACAATATTTAATTTTAAATACTTGATAATGATAAAAATAATAGTATTTATTATTTTTACTAGCGAGTGCCCGTCTTTCCGCTTATCGTTTGAAAATTATGATATTTTTTTTTTTTTAATGAAATTTTGGTTTTGATTAAAACTAAAAAAAATATAAATGTTTGTTGCTTTCAAGTTATAAAAAATCAAACTAATCATGATTTTCTATTTCAACGACACCGACAATAATACAATATAACAAAAAAAATATAATCTAAATTCTTTTATTAATGACACCAACAACAATTTTATTATAGAAAAAGTTATTTAAGGGTATAATTGGAATAATGAAAATGTAAGTATAAATATACTCATCTAGTTTGTTACACTTTTTAAATAATAAAGAAAAAAAACAAAAAATATATATTGCGAATGAGGTTCTTATAGAAAAAGTGATATCTGGGACTCAGTCAGTGCTTGTCAAAGATCGACAAATTCTGGATGGGGTTCTTATTGCGAATGAGGTGGTGGATGAAGCTCGAAAAATGAAAAAGGAGCTTCTACTTTTTAAAGTGGATTTTGAGAAGGCCTATGATTCCGTTGACTGAAATTATTTGGATGAGGTGATGAGAAAGATGGCTTTTCCGGTTTTATGGCAAAATTGGATAAAAGAATGTGTCTTTACAGCTACGACATCAGTCTTGGTAAATGGCAGTCCCACAGACGAGTTCCATTTGGAGCGGGGTCTTCGACAAGGTGATCTTCTTTCTCCTTTTTTATTCCTTCTGGCTGCCGAGGGTCTGAATGTTATGATGTCTGAGATGGTGAATGTTCATATGTTTGAGGGGTATATTGTGGGGGCGCATAACCCTTTGGTGGTTTCTCACCTTCAGTTTGCTGATGATACTCTTTTGTTGGGCGTTAAAAGTTAGGCTAATGTCAGAGCTTTGTGTGCTGTGCTTTTGCTGTTTGAGGCTATGTCTGGTCTAAAGGTTAATTTTAATAAAAGTATGTTGGTTGGTGTAAATATCTCTTACTCCTGGTTGGTTGGGGTAGCAACTATTTTCAGCTGTAAAGTGGGGAAGGTGCCATTCATGTACTTGGGTCTCTCTATTGGGGGTGATCCTCGTAGGTTAGCGTTCTGGGACTCTGTGTTGCATACCATTAAGTCTAGATTGTCGTCATGGAAAAGTTGTTTCCTATCTTATGGGGGCCGTCTGATTCTTAAATCCGTTCTGACCTCTCTGCATGTCTACGCCCTTTCCTTCTTCAAAGCTCTGTCAGGTATAATCTCTTCCATTGAATCTTTATTTAAATTTTTTTTTTGGGTGGGGGAGTGAGGTTCTTAGTAAAATTCATTGGATTGGTTGGCAAACTATTTGCCTTCGTAAGGAGGATGGAGGTCTGGGGGTTAGGCAGTTGCGAGAGTTTAATTTATCCCTTTTAGGTAAATGGTGTTGGCGGTTGTTGGTTGGTAGAGGAGGTTTTTGGTATAGGGTGTTGGCTGCTAGGTATGGTGAGGAAGCAAGGAGGTTGGAGGTTGGGGGCCGGAGTGTTTCTTGTTGGTGGCGGGAGGTGGCAAAGATTAGAGATGAGGTAGGTGAGGAGGGAGAGGGCTGGTTTGCTGGGATGGTGTCGAGGAAGGTGGGTGACGGGGAGACCACTTTCTTTTGGCTGGATCGATGGGTTGGAGATGTTCCTCTTTGTCGGCGCTTTAGCCGTTTGTTCAATTTAGCGGAGAATAAGTTGGCGTCTGTTGCCTCTATGTGCTCGCTAGGTTGGGAGGTTGGGGGTGGAGCGTGGCAGTGGAGGAGAAGGTTGTGGGCGTGGGAGGAGGAGATGTTAGTGGAGTATAGGACTTTTCTATCTAATGTCTTTTTGCAGCCTACTATTTCAGTTACTTGACAGTGGCAGCCTGACCTTGTAGGGGGCTATTCAGTGCGTTCAGGTTATGAAATCCTTACTTCTCAGGATCATCATGTGATGGATGCTGCTCAGAATCTTATTTGGCATCCTCAGGTTCCGCTGAAGGTGTCGATTTTAGCTTGGCGTTTGCTTCGAGACAGGTTGCTGACAAAAATCAACCGTCTCAATCGGGGCATTATTAATGTTGCAGACATCTTTTGTGTGATAGGGCGTGGTCATGTTGAATCTTCCGACCACCTGTTTTTACGTTGTAATTTTTTGGTGCTATCTGGTATCAGGTGCGGTTTTGGCTTGGATTTTCAGGAGTAGACCATCATAATATTGGAGATCATTTTCTTTATTTCACGTATTATTTAGGTGGTATGAAGACTAGGCGCTCCTTCCTTCAGCTCATTTGCCTTCTCTGTGTTTGGCCTATCTAGAAAGAGCGGAATAATAGAACTTTTAATAATATTATCACTCCTATAGAGGAGCTAGTGGAAAAGGTTAAGTTTCACTCGTATTGGTAGATGCGTGCTAATAATGTCGCTTTTGTATATGGTTGTCAGCGGTGGCGATGGAACCCGTTACTTTGTTTGGGTATCGACTAATGCCTGCTTTTGTGCTTTGACAGATTGTTTGTTTCTTGAGCTCTTCTTTGGCACACCTTGTGCTAAAGAGGCGTTGTGTTTCATGTGAATATATATCATTATAGCTTATTCAAAATAATATATATTCATATCGTGTTAGTTACATTTGTTTTAATATTTAAATTTATTCTTATCTATTTGTTACATGTGTTATTTGTATTCAAAATTGAGGGTATTTTTGGAAAGAAAAATTCTGCCCAAAAATGCTGAAAGGGGTAGTTTTCTTTATATATAGTATAGATATAGATTTATTGCGCTATCGTTTGAAAATTATGATCGGTGTTTTTTTATGAAATTTTGATATTGATTAAAACTAAAAAAATATAAATGTATGTTGCTTTCAAGTTTTAAAAAAAAAAAGTAACCATGATTTTCTATTTCATCGACATCGACAATAATATTATATAACAAAAAAATATAATCTAAATTCTTTTTTTAATGACACCAACAACAATTTTATTATAGAAAAAGTTGTTTAAGGGTATAATTGGAATGATGAAAAAGTAAGTATAAATATACTTATCTAGTTTGTTACACTTTTTAAATGATAAAGGAAAAAAAACAAAAAATTTATATTTATATCGTGTTTGTTACATTTGTTTTAATATTTAAATTTATTTTATCAATTTGTTACATGTGTTATTTTTATTGACAATTGAGGGTATTTTGGAGAGAAAAATCCAACCCAATAGGCTGAAAGGAGTTGTTTTCTTTATATATAACTAGCGAAAAGACGGGCACTCACGTGCCCGGTTTTCCGCTTTTTTATTGCATTAACGTTTGAAAATAATGAACGGTGTTTTTTTTTAATAAAATTTGGATTTTGATGAAAACTAAAAAAATATAAATGTTTGTTGCTTTCAAGTTATAAAAAATCAAACCAACCATGATTATATATTTTAACGACACCGACAATAATAGATTATAACAAAAAAATATAATCTAGATTCTTTTTTTAATGACACCAATAACAATTTTATTATAAAAAAAGTTGTTTAAGGGTATAATTGGAATGATGAAAAAGTAAGTATAAATATACTCATCTAGTTTGTTACACTTTTTAAATGATAAAGGAAAAAAAACAAAAAAATATATAGTCATATCAAGTTTGTTACATTGGTTTTAATATTTAAATTTATTCTTTCCTATTTGTTACATGTGTTATTTATATTGAAAATTAAGGGTATTTTTGAAAAGAAAAATCCAACCCATAAGTGCTGAGAGGGGTAGTTTTCTAGGTGATGTTGGTTGTGATAACAATAACGATTCAACTGAGTTTCCTATCTTTCCTTCATTTATATATATCCAATGAGTTTGTTTCCGTCACTCTTGTAGGTTTGTTTCTTTTTGATCTTATCAATAAAAGTTGTTGAACTGATTAATTGTTAAGTTTTCTTTTGATCTTATCCACTAGAGTAACAAATCCCGCACTTTAAACAAAACAAGTTACAAAATCCAGTCAGTTCAAAAATCACACCAGATAGTTTTATTGAGTTGTCGAGAACTCTTTCTCTCTTCTCCGTCCAACTTGTGTTAATGAGCTATTCTTCTCTTCATCTCCTTTTTTTGTCCCTTCACAATTAAGAGTGTTCTTAAGACCTTAGTCCCTATTATGTGACACCCTAAACCCCAAAATAAATACTAATATTATTTATAAAAAAATAAAATAAAGAGTTTATCTGAAACTTTTCTTGAAACTAAAAATTATTGGCTTAAATGTATTTTTGACCTCCTAAGTTTTAAAGTGTAGCGATTTTGGCCCTTTTTTAAAAAAAATTGCCAAAGTCC
>Ga0228711_1005103_pt1 | contig 20029 bp, 7 predicted proteins | sample MedpolnodulmetaG_2_FD_177996 | JGI IMG/M metagenome (GOLD analysis project Ga0228711, IMG submission 177996) | Root nodule microbial communities from Medicago polymorpha collected in Santa Monica, California, United States - brown nodules | ecosystem: Host-associated > Plants > Roots > Nodule... | reverse complement strand
TTTTTTTTTGATATATCATTGCTCATTTAATGTCATTTTATTTTTAATATTTAAACATTTTAAAATAAATTTTAATTTTAATTTAATTTGGCCTACATCACCTAACAAAACTTCACGACACTGAATAATTTCACTTTTTCAACTAGTAACAAATGACCCTGAAAAATTGACCAAATAAAATACCCTGAAAAAGGGATGTATCACTTATAATAATGCACTTTGCGAGCATGACCAACCCTCATTGAATTTTATATGATGATTTATTTTTTTTGAAGGAGAATTTTATATGATGATTGGAATTTAACAACGGAATGTTACGCTGTAAATGCATGATTAATTTGTGTAGTTTTTTTTTTTAAAAAAAAATTAACAACTGAAATGACAATCATTCAGATTGAATCTTAATAATTCTTAAATTTAAGAACAGGTACCGTGCACACATTTCAAATACAAAAATATAATTTCTTTACACCTCATTTCTTAATTTCATTCCTATCTCTCTCTTCTTCTTTTGACAAAAAACAAAACTCACCCTTCTTTGTTTTTTATTGCATCACTCTTAGCATCTCTCTCTCTTTTTAAATTGATTGGCTAATTTTACGATTTGGTGACTTTGTAACTTTAACACATTTAGAAAGTTGATGAACGATGAAAATGAATTATTTAAACTAGACAAAATGATTAGTTTAGAGAGTCATATATGACGCATTTGACTTCTTAAAAATCAAAGGACCGGATTGTACAACTTTTATGTGCTTTGTTTGATTTAGAAACTAATCATTAAATAAAATAGGTAGCAAGAGACTAAACAAAAACAAGAATCTATGTCTCTCACTAAACCATAAATAAACTTTTCTTTTTCTTTTCGAGAGGACATACGATCAAAAATGCTAAAATACCATTTTTATTTTTCAACATAAAAAACGCTTGCTCCACCTAATACAGTCTTGTTTGTAGTACTTGCAGTTTTGCGAATAAAAAACACTCATAGATAAAGTAACAAACTCACTAAAACTCAAAGGTAACCAATATTGATCCCTCGTTTTTTCTTCATTTTCTATCTCTATTATCCCTACATACACATCTCTCCACGGCTTCGCACATATTAAAGATGTGATAGAAAAGGAAGAAACAACAATTTGGTGCGAACCCTATAATAAATAGATAAAATCGTTCATTGTTGTATTTAAGCCACAATGCTCTTCATCTAGTAAATTAGTCTTTTGAGTCAGACTCTTTTTATGTGATTAAATCCTAACAATTAGTGTTTATATTGAGAGTTGAACTACAAAAATAACTACCTATAGGCAGAATTAAAGTATTGGATACTTGTAGTTGAATGAATCTGCCAAAGAAAAAAAAGTTGTTCCATTGGGTATTGGATACTCATAGGTGAATGAATCCTCCCTAGAGTGTAAGTTGTAGTAAAACTATTATCGAGCGTGGCAATGTTAGGAATTGAGGTGATAAAAGTGTTATGCTCTATCTAATGTGTGGCCCAAATTTCAAAGTCCACTTAAAAAAACCCTCACCAAGCCCCCTAATTAAAGCTCACTCTAACAATGTGGGATTCAACATTACAATAGAATATTTTTTGTTTCAGAAAACTTTACTGCATTTTAGATTCATTTTTGACAGGATTTGTTCTTGTAAATTCATTAGAAAAAATTAACAATCTTATTGATGAAGATAGAAAACTTCGTACTATACCAGATTTATACTTATATTGCTAAGTCTTTGCTAGAACCTTCAGAGCTGGTTGATCATGATTGTTTTTTTTTCCATCTCTAGATAACGCTAGACTGGAACCATCATCTTGAGCAATGTCATTATCAGCTTACTCTTTAAATCCCATAATTGGAACCTCACCAAGGTACTTTATTCCTAATTATATTAATCTTGTGTGGGCTTTGATTATGATTTAAGAAGCATAATAGTTGGCTGCTTTATACTCATGCAATTGATATATGATCTTCATAAATAAAGTTGGCTTTCGAATCATATTGTGCACAACAAATTTATAGTGGAAGGAATATCCTAATCCTACTTTCCCCCTTCTCTACTAATTTTCAATTTCATCAACACGTATGTTCCTTATTATTTTAGTAAGTAGGTGTTATTATTAGATTCTAAAACTTAATAATAACAAGAATGCATAATCTTAACAAAAAAGCACTAAAAATACTTTTGGAAATCCTAAAAAAAGTAATAAGTACTTTTGGAAATCCTACCGCCACATAGGATTAAAATACATATAGTTTGAATTTTGTTGTCGATTAGAAGATATCACTAGTGGATGATATATAAGTACTTAAACATTGAACTATTATTCAAGGCCTAAACTTTGTTTTATCAAAGTAAAATTGTTGCAAGAGTCATTCAATTCGAGTACAATTGAATATGGATAAAATAAGGAAAAAAAATACAAATTCAATGGAGGCAAAATTATGCTATGTGGTTTGTTCTTTTTTAGTTTTTTTCCTTCCTTTTTTTGAGTTGGTAAGTTATGAGACTTTCTGTTTTTACCGGTAGTCTTTCTAACAAAATTTGTTAAAAAAACACACATGAAATTTAATGTTGAGATAATTCACATAGACAAGTCAAATTCGTCAATTTCCTTTCTCCCATCACTTCTTCTTGTTTAAATTTAAATTCTAAAATCTAAAAAAAAATAAAAAATTGAATGAAAAATTTGAAAGACTTACAACTAGAGTACTCAGTTTTTAGCAGAAATGTCTTCACTCGAGAGCAGTGGTTTGAATTTATGAACCAAAATAGTGAATCGTTAATCTATAATATGATGTGTGATGTTTGAGCACATGAATATCATTTATCTCTAGTTGTTGACCAAAATTTATGGTTATCACTGTTGCGAAATGTAACACATATGTACAACAGTACAAAAAAAAAAAAACTATAATTGAAAGCCAAATGGTGCATAGAAGTACTCCAGTTAAATGGCTAATTCTGAAAAGAAACTTTTTTTAAAAAAAAAAGATTGAACTTAAAAGATCGATGGCATAACTTTGCCCTTCAATAAATGTAAATGATCCAAATTCATATGTACAATATGTATCCAACAACTCTATAGATGTACAACACCACCATTGCATGATTTTATGTTTCTAGGTTTGAATTTCGCATTAAATCAGTAATAAAATCAGATTTGGGTGAAATTAGAATTCTACCCGATTTTACAACGAGTTAACTCGTCTAAAATACATGAAACTCTTATTTTGGATAGTTTTCGGGTTTTTTATTATATGTTGGGATATTTTATGTATTTTGGATACAAGTTTATGAACACGACCCTTTATTATGATGATTTCGTATATTTTGGCTTTGTAATTAAATTAAGGGTTAATAGTCACGTGACCATAGCTCAGTTGGTAGGACAATGCATTGTTATATGTAAGGGTCAGAGTTCGAACCCCAGACACCGTATTCACCTTATAAGATGAATTCTAATCACTAGGCTACCTGACCAAAATAAAAATAAAAAGTAAGCGTTAATAGGTTTATACCCCTGTGGTATAGGTCATTTTCAGTTTTACATCCTGTAAATTTTATTTTTTTTATTCACCCCTATAAAATATTATTTTTATAGGCTAAAATTCACTTTTGATCCATTGCAATTTTGACCCCCAAGTTTGAAAATAGCACTTTTGGCCCCCAAGTTTCACTCCGTTTGCAAAACCATAGCCCCCTTGATTTTGACTTGTCAAAGTTGATGCGGACATTTTTATATAAAAATAAATAAAAAAGAATAATACCTTCTTCTCCCACCTGAAGCATTCTTTCTCTGCTTCTAGCGAATATTTCAAGCTCTACTCCATCTTCCATCACCATCTTTCAACACATTCACCTTCAAAATCTCATCCCAAAAAGACCATTTTCGAACCCTTCACCAACATTAACCTCAATCAAAATTCCGTCACATATCAAATCTTACTTTTGTTTCTTTTTTTTTTGTTTAAAGAATCACTTAAACATTCAAGCATCGATTCGCTTTGATTTTGATAACATGGGTCAAGATTTTTGCAAGCTTTTCGATTTCTTATTGAAAATACAGCGGCATCACCGACGTCAAAAGAAATAACTTCAACCAATTAAATTTGAGGCTATCTTTTTGGGGTTTGAGTTTAGATTTGAAGCTATTTTTTCTTTGATTTTTGGTTTGGAATTTGGATTTGAAGTATTTTTTTGTCCTCATTCTCTGTCGCTTTTGGGTTCAAATTATCTATAGATTCAGATTTATCAACTTGGATTTAAAACAATCCAACACCAAAAAATTAGTCAGATGGGTTTTGGTTTGAGTACTGGAAAACTTTTATCTTCTTAGTAGCTAGATAATAAGGAATGATATTATTTCTCAGTCAAGTGTCTGCATTGGTTTGGAACTGAGAGAATGGAAGCAAATTTAGATTTGGAATTCCAATCAAAAGTTTGACGTTGATGTTTGCAAAAGATTTTATTCAGACATGAAACTATAAAATTTGGGTTTGGTTTGGTTTGATCTGCGTGATATTGATTGTTGAGGATGAAGATTAGGGTTGAAGTTTTGAAGAAGAAGAAGAGGGTCGGGGTTGAAGATGAAGGTGACGATGAAGGAAAATATTTTTTCAATGTTTATTATTTATTTTTTAGTTTTAATTTCAGTTTTCTATTTTTTTTAATTTTTAATTTTAATTAATTTCTATGTGTATGCACAGTTGGCAATATTTTATAAAAAAAAAGTGTCGGTTTTGATCAGGTCAAAATCAATGGGTCATGATTTTGCAAAGGGGGTGGAACTTGGGGGGTCAAAAGTGCTATTTTCAAACATGGGGCCAAAATCGCAAGTTTTGAAAACTTAGAGGGCCAAAAGTGCATTTTAGTCTTTTTTTTATTTATCCCTAATAGGCCAAACAAAAATGAAAATTTCTTTAAAAAAAAATAAAATTGGTTTTTATTTGGCCTATTAGAGGGGTAAATAATTTTTTTTTTACAGGGGGTGAATCAAAAATAATATTTTACAGGGAGGAAACCGGAAATGACCTATATTACAGGAGGTAAATACCTATTAACCCTTAAATTAATATTTTGAATTATGGATGTATTTGTCCTATTATATCATTGTGTAATTCATGTACATGAATTTTTATAATTTGTGTATTTTGATAAAGTTTATTAGCATAAAGCTTAATTATTTTAATTTTGTATATTTAGATATTATAATTAAATTAGTGTTTTAAATTATTGATGTATTAATAATATTATATTAAAATATGTTTTGTGCATGAATTTTTTATGATTTGATGGGGTAATATATGTATTTTGATTCAAGTTTATGAGCATGATGCATTATTATGGTTATTTTATATATTTTGACATGATAATTAAGTTAATATTTTGTATTATTGATTATTCATACTTTGATATTAGTATATATATCTCATGTACATAGTAATTTGAATTTTAGACAAACTCATACAAATTTATGAGTCACTTCTACTTTAACAAAAAAGTGAGCTAAATCTCGAGTTTGACGACCTTAGTCTATATATACAATAATAGCAAGTATTGAAAACATTATTAGCATGATGTTAGAAGAAGTAGACTAATTTCGTATAAACGAAATGAATGTCTTGCTACAAACTCGATAATTAGTAAAAGGATCTTAATGACATGTGCCCTAAAAATATTGTTTAAACCAAAAAAACAATCTAAATTGTAAAGATATCTTTGAGTGTGTATCTCAAAGACTCTATAATTACGACCGATTAGCATTAGAAAAAGAGAAGAAAAAAGGTACTGTTATTAGAAACGTTTTGGAGGAGACAGTAATTAACAAAAATAGATCATCGGTAAGGACATGTAATAACTGAGTAGATTCCATTTCCACTTCCACGGTTTTCACTTTGGTGACCCAATCATTCAATAAGACCATCAAAAGTATGGCCCATAAAAAGAACGGTCCTGATTGATGGAATGGTGGGCCGTATCTGAGTAGGGTCATTAAGACTCACCATGGATCTTTCTGTGATGCCATTGCCAGCAACTGCTCCATTTAATTTTTAAAATTGAAATTTTAAAAAAAAGAACACAGAAGATGGGGAATGATCCACCTGTTTGTCAGTGACATTGTACATTGGTTTGGGCAATAACCAGCAGCTATACCCCACCACCTGAGCCAACACCTGGAAACCGATAAGGTCTTAGACCCCACTACGTACTATTCCATATTACCCCCCATCCCATCTTTCTTTTACTAAATCTTAATCATTGATGCAGTAAACCTCCTGATTCATGTCACACATTTAGTAGAATCAGAATGATCAAAAAGCAATGTAAATTTACATTATTTAACACACTTCACTTCACTTAACAGTGCTGTGCTAGTAGCCTACATTTTTTTATCTATGTCTATAGTCTTAGGGTAACACTGTTTCATCCCTTTTACCGCACGAGCTTTGTTGTGGCCCAGAAAGAGATGGAAAAAAAGGAAAAGCATACAAGTTGAAAACAAAAATGCCTGTTAGGTAGGAAACTCAACTCAGCTAGTCGTGTAATGGAATCAAATCAAATAGTAGTAAGTCGTTTTCTTTCTTGGATCTCTTCAACATAAAATTATAACAAAACAATGTAATTAAAAAGCTAGCTACTACGTGGTAAAAAAAAATTCAAAAAGAAAAAGTGAATTGCACAAACAATGATGATAAGATATCCTGTAGTAGTAGTAGTAGTGAAATAATTCAAGGAACACATTTTTTTTTGCCAGAGGAAAAGAACAAAAAAAGTAAAGCAGGCAGCCAAATACCCCAATTGTTAATTAAATAGTGACTCTCTCATCTTCCAAACCCTAAAATACTATCTTGTCTTCTCTTCACTTCTCCTGAATCATTCATTCATTCTCTCTTCCAAAATCTTAATCACACCAAAAAATTAATTTTGGGAATAATAATAATTAATAAACAATAAAACTCAATTTAGAATAAGATCAAACAAACCTCACGTGTGTGTTAAAATTAAACACATCATCAAATCAAACTACTAGACAAAGTAATGTAAGAAGAAGAAGAAGAAGAAGAAGAAGAAGAAGCAGAAGATGATGATAGTGATACTCATGATGATCTTGTAGAATTGGCGACGACTTGTTTAATTAATTATCATGTCGATCATCGTGTTCATGGCTATCACTGCGATGATGATGTGATTGTGATCCACTTGGTTGATGGTGTTGTTGTTGTTGATGATGATCGGAAACCGGACGATAAGGACTAAGACCAGCAAGCATACTCAAATGTCCTTCATTCATATTCATATTCATATTGATATTTCCACCTCCTCCTCCTCCTCCTCCTCCTCCACCACCACCACCACCACCAGAAGAATTACCTAATTGTTGACCTGGTAACAAAGCCATAGGTTGTGGAAAATTCATAAAATGCAAACCACTTGTTGAAACTGCTCCTCTATACAAAGCAGCAGCACTATTATTCACCGACGGAAAAGTCCATATAGGATCACCACCACTCATTATTTGGTTATTAGAATTCGCCACCATCCATATATTTGCTGGAATCTGAGTATGACTTGCTGGAATTGAACCTGCACTTGATTGCATCAGATAACTCCCCATTTGATGTTGTAATGATGATAAATCTTGCTCACTGCCACCACTGCTAGTTCTTCTTTTTCTTCCTCCCATGGATTCTTCTCCACTTGTTTCAGATAAATCTAAAGTAGTTGATGAAGAAGGCGCGTTTGAGTTTGTGTTTCCATCTCGAACCTCTTGTTTAGCCTGCAACATATTTGTTAGGTTATTTGATTGGAAATTCAAAAGCATTGAAGTGTTGTTGTTGCTGTTGTTATCTGAAGGAGATAAACCAATTCCAGGAAAAAGAGTTCTTCGTTGTTGAAGTGAGAAATTCGGGTTGAAGTAAGAAGATCTTAGCTGAGATGGAACAGACATGGATGAGCCTGAGCTACGGAGTGAGATATTGAGAGATGTGAAGTTAGCAGGTATAGTTCCAGTTCCAGTGGCGGCTATAACAGCTGGTTCAGCTTGTTGAAGAAGCCATTCAATGGTTTCACCATCAGATTTATGACCAAGTTCGCGTGTAAGTTGGAAAACTCTAGCAGCACAAAGTGCCGGCATTCGGATGCGGCGGCCACGGCCTTCTACTTTGGTATGACGGTCTTTGGTGGAGGTTCTTTTTGGAGGAGGTTTTTTGTTGGCAGGGTCAGAGGTTGTTGGTGTTGCTGCTGGGACAAGTTGGTTGGATCGGTTTGAATTTGATGTACTTGGTTCTGTTGGTGAGATTGCTAGGGATGGATATGGAGAAGAAGTTGAACATGATGCTGCTTCTTGGTTATCTTCTTTCTTCTCAAGAAGTTGGAATGGGAAATTTTGTCGTTGCTGTTGTTGGTGTTGGTGGTGGTGTTGATGATGCTGGTGGTGGTGATGGTGGTGGAGATCATCTCCTCCATCCATGATCGCATGGATAGAAAAAAATTATAATAAAAGTGAGTTTGATATATGAGAGAGACTTGTGTTGTAGTATGTGATAAGTGAGGTTATAGTAGTTTAATATGTATGGTGGGTCTTTGTTCTCATTTTGAGGGGGAGATATGGGTGTGTTGTTATATTTGTTTCTTTGTTTAGGTAAATGAAGGAATTTGCTTTGGGTTAAGGGTAGAGAGAGATGAGATAAGGAGAGGAGGTGGAAGGAGAAGAGCTTTAAGCAACAAAGATAATGAGTGGGAATTATATGGGTGAGCTTTAAAAAGCATGATTTTTTCCAGAAAAGAAATTGCTTTCTTGAGTTGTGGTGTTCATGAGCTTTTTAATTATAACTGATCAGTGGATTTTTTTTTTTTTTTTTTAGATTTTAATCATTCTGCTTGTATGGAAAGATGAAGATTTAAGCTGGAAGTAGAAAAAAATCTAATATTTTTGTTTTAATTTAAAATTGATTTTTAATTTTAATTTTAATTTTATTTTGTGTGATGGAAGAGAATAGAGTAGTATTGTGTTGTTCCCTTTTGATTGTGGTTGGACAGCGTCTTTGGTTCAGACTCCACGTGAGGTGCTCTTTTTATCATTCAATCCATAAAGACAATGGTGGCCAAAGTGGGACCCGATCCCAAGTCAAAAAAATAAAATTGAAAGACCTGGAAAGGAAAGATTATCAAATGGGTCCCATCTCATTCATGTAATCATTTCATTTTGCCTTTGCCCTTTGCCTTTTCTTCTTCACCTTTGCTCTCTAACTTTGGGATTCCTATTTCCTCAATCCCCACCCTCCTTTACTTGCTTTTCCTTCTTCTCTCAATACATGGACCTAATTAGAGCGTTTGCATTTTGTTTTGCTGAGTTTATTTCACATCAACTATAGATTCTTCTAATGTAATTACAAACATCTTGGTCCCTAACCAAGCATATTTATAGTACTTATGTTGGTGTATCCCTTGGAGTATCCAAAATTAGATTCGTGTTTATCACTTTAATTTACCCTCTAAGGATGTTTCGTGGTCAATTATCAAATGCCTATTACAAGGCATGCAAAGTTTTAATTAAGTTGCATATTTACATACATATCCATTACACGACCAAACCTCTCAATCAATTTCTCCTTTCCTTTTTTTCAATTTAACAATCAAATCAAGCAAATAGCATTTTTCCACTTTTGAATCAATATTGCAACAATTTTAAATAAATTAAATACCACTAAGTGTTTCAAATTTCAATTGTGGAAAATGACAAGATAATATACATATAAGGTATTTTAGAGTCACTCAAACATAGATGCTATTGGGAGTTATCTTCTTCAGACTTAGGACCACAAAGTAGCACATGGAAATGGATCTAAATCCTTGTAAAGTTTCAGAGAGAACAAGCAGTCACTATGTGTTGTTTATAAGGGAAGTCTATTTCAACATTTTTATTGGTTAGAATTCGATTGAATCCTGATGGGTTTTTTCCTTTACTTGAAGTTGAGGCTGACACTGTTCCTTTTCAGCTCATGTGAGCAAATTAAATTAACTACACAGAAACCAATTTCATTTTCTTTGCATTAAAGAAGAGGCTATCTATATAGTTTCTTATTATAGAACTATTTTTTTTGAGAGCCTATTTTCATAGAACTTGTCACTGACCACTAAACTAGCTCATAATAATAACAATTAAATTGACAGTTCGAGTGATATTATTTGTGACTTATATATGTAATGGAAACAAATAAGTCTAGCAAAAATGCTAGCTTTCCTTCTCTTGAACAAGACATTGAATTATCAATTGTAGGAGAAAAATTTATCAGTTGTACTTTTAGTTAGTCTTAAATACAGTGAAGTTGCTTCTGTTTTTATCACATGCAAGGGCAATGCAGGCATAACGACAAACGTACAACACCTTCCCTAGCAGAAAATAGGTCAATTTTCCTTTCTGAATTAATTGTATATAATTTAATATAGTATCATCAAATATAAATTATTGTGACCGTATAGCTGTAAAAGTAAACAAGGATAACAAATTCAACGCAAAACCCTATTTACCGATGTATACATTTTGCTTTTCATGACTGTAATTTGTCATTATATAATCCAATTTCTTTGACATAATGCAACTAGTGATTAAAATATATTGTAAGAATTGAAGATCCCTATTAATATTTTATTAAGAGCTAATCACAGCACTTTGTAATAAACTAGGTTACATATAAAGATAATAAACATTCTTATTATTGGCAACTTTAAAACAATATTGAAAATCGACATCCTACCTACTCTATAATTTTTATTTGTTTTTTTATAAAATAAAAAAAAATCAATAACTGCACAACTTAATTTCTATAAAAAAAAAAAAAGGGAAAAAAATTTTAGGACACAATACAAAGTGCCCACGTGAGAGTCCTCAGGCTTTTACACCGCATATGTAAAAGCTCTTGTCGCCAAATTACATGCCAATAAAGGGAAAGACTAACATACCGACAGGTTGACAAATTTTCAAATGCTCTATTCAATCCTTGATAACGACTCTAAACTCAGTAGTAAAATTTGATCATAGTCAAAATCAAACTTATACATATAATAACCAGATTGAATTCCTTAAATTTATTACGTTTCCTTATTTTTTTATTGTGTGGGGGTGATCCTAATGTAAACTAAATATTTGTTACATAATTATTTACTGCAAAGTATAAGGGAAAATGTTTAATGTACACCAAAATTCATTCAACATCTTAAGAGAGAAATGCAATGAATTTATTCTTTAAAAAAAAAAGAGAGAAATGAATAAAAAATAAAAGGTGATTTAATAGATGTGATATGTTAGTAACATGATAAAAAAAAAAAAAAAATAAAATCTTGAATGTGTGTTGAAAAAATTAAGGTGTTAAATTATAATGATTCAAGTAAAAATATGTAAACTGGATATAAATATTTTCGATTTACATAAGATATAAAGAGTAATGATAGATGGACACCCTCCACGAAGTCACTCATTTGATACACATCATTGGTGGTGATCGGTCGGCAACCCCACAATGATTTGAGGTGGAACTCTGGTGGATTCACGGTGGTCAGCCGCTTCCCACTACTATTGATACTATTAATTTATAATTAAATAGTAGTTTTTAACTTCGATCATTATCTTTCCTTAAAAAAAAACTTCAGTCATTATCTTTGTCATCTCAACTTTTAAGGTATCCTTAAATCAAGTGCTTTTCACAATATATATTATATTTATGGATTTTGTTAACCCAAGGGTTAAAGAATCCATAAATAGAAATTTTTTCTTATCCAACTCTTAACCACTTCACACTTTTATATTTTTTTATTTAAACTCTATTTTATGTCAAATTAAAATATTCAATTCAATCACAAAAGAATAAAATTTAGTTTCATCAAAATAATGGCTTTTGGGCACATCACCCTACATCAAAAATAGTAACTTCCCTTTCAAAGATAAAAAACTGTCACACTTCTTTTTTGGAATAACACTGGTTTTCTTTCTTTCTTTCTTAACACTTTTTTTACACTTGACACTTTTTCTCATAATCAAAAAACACTTCACCCCCACACCAAGAAATCTCTCTCTCTCTCTCACTTACTGACTTGTGTCTGCATCACTCAAGACCTTGCCTCCCTCTATATATATCTCAACACACCTTTTTAATTATCATATTGTTTATAACCGTTTTTTTTTGGTCTAAAGAAATTCACAAATTCAAAACACTAATTGTTTTATTTAGTGCGACCCCAAAAGTTCGAACAAGTTAATAAGTAGACTCATAGGTTTGATGGTTGTTTTTGAAATAGGTTGAAATATCTCTAAATTAGATTTGGATTTTATGGTTGAAATAGGTTGAAAACGGTTTGAAGTCTAATTGCTAATGAAAAAAATAGACTTGAATGAAAATGACGATCAAATTAAAACAACTTGAAACATAAAAGGCCAAGAAAGTAAATGAATTGAAATATAATGCTTTCGAAGGTAAAATTACTTAAAATATAAAGTACTATGAATTGAAATTAAAAAAAAAGATTTAAAAGACCAAAGGTATACTTAAAGTTCTAAAAACTTGGAGTTTGTTTTTGGTTGGGAGTATGCTTCAAAAATTAAGTATTCAAACATAAAATTTGATCGTCATTTTCATTGTCACTGAAGTGGTAGTTACTAAGTGACTACCACTTCAGTGACAAACTCGGTTGTGATTGTTACTTTAGTGAGTTAGATAGATTGTGTGTTGTGGATTGACAAACACCTTAAATTTGCTCGTCATCGGCTGATACTCTGTCAAATTTAAGTCTTCATATAACATGTTATGGAAAAGTACACTTTCTCCACTACTCTCCTTAATAGGAAGTGCGATTAAGCTTGTAATGCTCTACAAATGTGTTTCGCAAGTCAGAGTTTTTTTTTTATCATATCCTTGATTATCGTTGCATCTTCTTATATTTTCGTTCAAAACTTTGACTTTATGTTGACTCTTAGTCCACTTCGACAAACTAAAATTCTCCAGTAACAGATGCCCTCCAAGTTTTGGTCGTTTGACATACGATAAAAATTCTAACTGAGCCAAAACACATTGTAATTTGTTATTGCTTCGGATTTGATAGTTTTCATGGGAACACTTTGTAATAAAAATTCTACCAGAGCCAAAACACAATTACATAAATTCAAATAAAAAACTAGTTAAACCCATATTATTATATATATACAACAAGGGCCTAATAAAATTAAGAGGTGAAGTCCACCATTGAGTTCTTTATTTGATAACCTTATTGGAGAGGCTCTTAGAGTTATGTATTTGTTAGAGAAACTCAAATAATTCGAAATATACCTTATGTCTTTAAAATTTATAAAACTTACCAATAATAGTTATAATATAAAAATATATTTTGTTTGACCTAAAATGGTAAAATTCAGTAACCATTTTAGCTCAATTATTTGATTATAAAAGAATTTAGTTTACATGCATTAACAACCTAAAATTATTTTCTGTAAAATAAAAAAGCATTGCCCTTGAAGTATTGCTAATATATACAATTGTGCTCAAACAAGTATTGCTCTTGAAGTATCCCAAAAAAAAAAAGCATTGCTTTGAAGTGGAACAATATGTAATGTTGGTATTATGACGTAAAAATAAACGACGGACACAAATATACTTGCTCTGTCCTGTCCACGAGGGCATGGCAGAGCTGCATTGCTGTGCAGAGAAGTGGACCATATACATATTAACTGCTTGCTGCTACCTTTTTTCTAATACCACATACATGCCTTGCTACTTATATGTATGTCATGTTCAAATTGACACCTTACCCTCTTCAATATCTATATATAGAGTCTTTTTATTTTTATTTATTTGGTAAACTAAGCATATATACATGTGGATATATCTAGTGCCACATGAACTATAATTTATTTTCCTGATTAATTGGACAAGGTATCTAGCAACCCAACATTATATCAATCTCAGAGCTAGCTAGCTAGCTAGCTGCTCAGTCAATGCATGTTTGGTCCCACTTTAGTTCAATTTAGCAAAGTGCAACCGCTATCTATTTGGAAAGTATTTAACCTAAATTGAATCCAGTCAAATATCTTTATAACTTTTTTATATATAATAAAAGAAGAGAAGATATATTAGCAAAATTCATGGTGAGGATATTGGATAGTGACGGTAGCTAACTAGAGAAATCTATTGGTATTTATGTGTTTGGTGGTTGCTGTCATTCACACTTCAAAGTGGACGCGGATTCCACTATATACCTCTTTCTTTCTTTCATGTCACCACAATTCCCCTCTAAAATATCTTTTACTTTAATTAACAACCCCCAATATGCACTAATCTTCGCCTGAGTTAACGAGACCCAATAAAATAATTGCTGCAACAACATGTGATTCACCTTTTTAGGTTTCTGTTTACTAGTGTTTTTGGTAAAAAAAAAAAAAACTAGTTTTAATATCAAACTAGAAATCCTATGGTATTTTGTGTAGAGTGTTTCTAAAAAATGTAAGAATCTTTATCATATTCATGATTTTGTTTATGAACAAGACGAAAAGATGAAGAAAATTGCGTTGTTCGATAGAAATAACAAGGATATGTACAAGTTCAAGTAATAAAAGACTTTGAATTTAAGGGCAAAGAAACTAAAGGAAAAGTAAATTGCAATGCATCAAGTAAAGATGGTTCATCAAATCATGTTACATACATTCTATACATTTTGACACTCATTTCTCTTTATGTTGGGTACGCTGAGTTTGAAAAACTTTTGATAAATGATTTGTGACCCCTTTTTCTATGGAAAAACTACTATATATACAAAAGAAAAAAAACTAACAGACCAACAGTCCTAAGCTAATTCTATTTGACAACTATGACCTGTTTTTCACGCATTTGAACCTTTGATCTTGTCTCTTTAGTGAGAATTTAAATTCCTATTAGTCGAATTCCATAGTCTATTGAACCTCTCTTGTCGTCCATTTTGCACTTAGAGAATTTTGTGGTTTTGATAATCACCTTTTACGTCAAAATAAATACTTAAAAATACAGGTCAAGTACTCCCTCCGGTCCTATTTATAAGAGAAATTTGGGTCAACAAAACTTGATGTATCTAGTTAAAAATTAAGTCCAAATACATTAACTTTTGTTGACCTAACTTTCTCTTATAAATGAGACCGGAGGAAGTATTCACTATTGGGTTGATCTATAAGTGTTAAGCTAACAAAAAACTCTATAATATTGTCATTTATAATCTTATTTCATCTAATATTACTATGCACTCAACATCGAGTGAAAATAAATACTCCCTCCATCTCATATAAAGTGATACAGTTGATTGTGTCACACATACTAATGTATATTTTGTATCTTTAATATCTTTAATCCTTTATTAAAAAAAATGAAAATTTAATATTTTGAAACTACACATCGAGACAAATCCAACAACATCTTATATGATATTATTCATCTTTATATATTAATAGAAAAATATGGTTAAAGCATGTTAGATCAATAGTCCACATTGTCAAATACTCCCAATCTATTCCCAAGAGCAACTAACTCATTGATTTCACTCACCCAAAATGTTTACAAATGTTTCCAAATGCAAGAGAACCCTCGACCCTAAAGTTACCTCTTTTGATTTTCTAAGTTTCTCTTTCTAGAAGCTTTACCTAAAACATGAACCATAAAACCTTAAATGTGCAAACTAGCGCAAAATCCTGTCACGATTTGCCTTAGGGGTGTTCGCGGTGCGTTTTGATTCAGTTTTGAGGCTAAAAGTCATTCGAACCGCATGATAAATAAGTATGCAGTTTGGTTTGGTTTGGTTTGGTTGACTTTTAAAATAATATCCGAGCCAATCCAACCAAATCAATGTGGTTTGGATTTGATCGGTTGATGTAGTTTTTTTAGACAATAATTTTTTTTTGTTTCCAACATTAAAATCAAATTAAAAAGTTAAAACACAACATATTTTCAACAATGTTTTAAATTTCATACAACATTACAGTTTTATTTTCATCCAACAATGTTTCCAGCTATGTAGACCAAATTTATACGCGGATAAAAAGTAATCCTACTTTGCAAGAAATACAAAAGACTAAATTTTTTATCATTCTATAAGCGTTCAAGTAGTACATAAACCGCAAAGAATAAACTTAACAAGAGGAAAAATATGTCATTTTATTAAAGTTTTCATTGAGTTTCTATGAGTATTGGTCCAAGTGATATATATTTAATTAGGGTTTTTCTTATATTGCGGTTTGGTTTGGTTGGTAAAATCAAAACCGCAAACCGAACCAAACCATGCGGTTGAGTAAAAAAATTGATCTAAATACATCTAAACCAAATGCGATTTTTTATGGTTTCGGTTTGAATTAGTTCGGTTTGCAGTTTTTTTATTGGATTGGCTCAGCTTTGAACACCCCTAATTTGCCTAAATTGTGTCACAATAAAACTAGTACACAATATTGTACTACATCTTTATTTCAAAATTATGGTAAGATTTTTACCATCGCATCACGACTTTCTATAAATAACTTCATATGCATTATGCCTCAAATTCGTGACACGGTTCAATAATCGTGCACGATTCTTACCTTTCACATAATAGCAATTTTAAAGTCAATCCAAAATGTTAATTAATGAATATGAAAATATAAGTTTGCATATTCTTAATTGAGTAGCAACATATGTAAAACAATTGCAAAGTGGCATAGTATATTACTTAAACTCTTTTATAAATGTTCAATATAATATGTAAGATGTATGTGTAATTTTTTTTATATGATTGTGCATATTAATTAAATTTATGCTAATTTGGCGTTTATGAAATAAAAATTTTGCGCCAAATAATAATAATTAATTAATATAATTAGAGACATTACATCTGCATGTAGCCAGGTTCCAATTATTAATGTGCGGTAGTACTATACCAAGTTGATGCTAACTACTGATATGCAGACACAGCACAGGGATATCATATCACATCATATAATATAAAACTATATTAAGTTGGCAATGACGTTAGTCAACAATTTGGTGAACATTGTAATTTGGAAGGGTATACTGGGAATGGCCAACTGCTTCATTAGTTTGGACAGTCGGAATCTTAGTGTTCATGGTGCTGATCAGTGCGCAGAGCAGCCCTTAATACCATAGTACTACTCTATAATAACCAGTCATTCTTGTATAGTAGTACATCCTAAAACCCGGGTTGTACTTGGGTGTCATTGGTTTTTGGTGTCATTGATACCTTTGTTCCTATCTCTCCTTAACAACTTATTATCTCTCATCGTAATAATTTATTTTAACCATTCATTGATTATTTTTTCTTATCTAAAATGAACTTATGTCACCAATGGTACCAAAGGACTATGACATCCAAGTATTTCCCCTAAAGCCCTCTCCTTCTTCTATTTCTTCCACTTCCTTCTTTTTTTTCTTCTCCAAAATCCTCCTATTTCCTCTCCTCCAAACTCTCAAATAAAACCTAAGGGTAAAATATGGTTTTGTTACTTACAAATCGAGACCATTTGAATTTAGTTTCTATCAATTTTTTATTTGAATTTTAGTCCTCCACGCACATCTATGCTCATCGAAATATTATTTTTTACTGCCAAATTTTGAATAAAATAATGTTTTACGAACACCATTTTTTTCATCCCCTCGTTATACATTTCATGCGACCTTAGGGACATTTTTGTATTTGTTGTTGTTGTTATACATTTCATGCGACATTAGGGACATTTTTGTATTTGTTTTTGAAATTGCATATGTTTTGATCTCTATTGTCTGGATATCGGTTCTTGTTTCTCCTCTTGATTCAGTAACCAATACCTCAGACAGTGAGGGGGAACTTTGATGCTTTCTTCTCTTCTTCTCACTAAAAATACTTATTTTATCAAGGTATATTGACAATACACTATCAAGAGAAAAATTAGACAATAATAATCTTATAGTTTCCCACGAGTCATAAGAGGAATAAGAAGAGGCAATAACGTTAAAATTTCATCATTAAACTTAATACTCATAGCAAAGATCTAATTCATAATTTCTCAGAAAGTATTCAAACGACTTGCCAACGAAATTCCTTCTTGAAGTTTCAAGTTAACACTTTTTTTTTTATCAAATACATCTAGTTATTTCCTATCTTTTTTGTTTTTTGGTTACAAAGCTAAACAAACAACAAAAAGAAACAAAAAAGAGACTAGGACCTAGGGAAAAAGGTTCCCGACGCGTCGATCCTAAACAGCGAGAGGAGGTCGACTGGAGGAGAAGATTGAATGACTAAATCAGCATATGAAGTATCTCCTAACTTTGTCAAGAAATCAGCACACTGGTTACCTTCTCTGAGAGTATGGTGGAGAGAAAAATTGCGGTTTACCAGAAGGTCCTTTATATCCTGAATAAGAACAAAATATATGTGATACTACGGGGTTTGCCAAAAGGTCCTATCTTCTTTGTATACACTTGCTTGAGCATATCCCACAATATTTTAATATCTTTCTCCCCATTAATGTGGTTCAAAAGGTTATCATCGACCCACTAACGAATGTACACACACATGTTTGTATAATAGAGTTCACTCATCATCAGTCTTATTATCCAACTACACTGCATGGAACACACATTGGTGATTTTTTTCCCCATAAAACATATCCTTCATCTTTTCTTTTCGAAGGGTATAACCTAACGTACTCGAGGTCACCACCATGTGAGATGTGTTGACTTCTATCATTTACCACAAATTATTAACCATAAGAGAATTAGAACTTTGATATCATGTTATGAGAGTAGATGACACGCAATGAAACAGTCAAAACTCATTAGATTCTCCGTTTGTCGTTGAACTCTAACAATAAAAACTACAAAACAAAGCCAACACCAATAATTTACCCAAAAAAAAAAAACCAACACCAATATTTATATCAATAAATGAGAATTTTTTTTATAAATAGGCCACTTAAATTTAACGTTGAAAACATCTCTCAATACAAGAGAATAAAATCGACAAAACATAGGCTAGCCAAAGCTTCCACTATATAAAATATTAGGCATACCAAAGTCTTCTATTAGCACTAGAAAACAAGCATGAAACAATCATCACCCAATGGTGGGTATTACAAATCAATCAAACTAGAAGATAAAACTAAGAGAGGATCAAACTTGAGGCATGTTGGTTACAGTTGGCCAATTTTACCATTAGGCCATATACAATTGCATGACAACATGTCATCTAATTTATATATAATTAAAACTTTTAGTATGAAACGATATTTTTATTTTGACAAAAAGAAACTAGTTTTTTTTTTTGAAGAAAAAGAAACTACAGTTATTATACTAAAAATACAATAATTATGGATTCTTTAGGCAATTTTTAATCTCATTGGTAAGTTGACTAGAGATTTTATTTGACAAGGTACCAGTAACCACGAGTTTCATTTTGTCGATTGAGATAAGATTACTACACCAAAACATAAGGGTGTTCTTAATGTGAGGCGTGCTAGATAGGCTAATACTTCTATGGTAGATAAAATAGTTTCGAGCATATGACATGACCGTGATAAGCTCTGGGTTCAAATTATGAATCATGAGACTTCATATTTTTGGTGACAAGGTAATATTATGGACTCTTGCATTGGAAACTCTATCAAGAAGACTGTCTTATGAGTATAACTTCAGAACAAGAGTATAACATCGTTATGAGTCCATAAAATAAGAGTATAACTTCATTGTGTCAGACTGTTGATTATCTTGTAATTCATGATACTCTACTCAAATTCAAGGATGTTTATATAATTCTACAAGGGATTCTCTTGGTTTGAATCTCAAGAATTTTTCATCCCCGGTGAAAATGCTTGGAGAATCTTCTTTCCTAAGAAGTAGTTTGTTTTTCTATTTCTTTTGTTTATCTTTTTCTAATGTTATCCACAAAAAATAATAAATTCACGTCACCTACCATGTAAATTGTATATAATCATATTTTTCTTATTATTGTGGATTTGATATATAAGAAGTGTTTTCTGTATAAAAATGAATGT
>Ga0228711_1005100_pt1 | contig 20032 bp, 11 predicted proteins | sample MedpolnodulmetaG_2_FD_177996 | JGI IMG/M metagenome (GOLD analysis project Ga0228711, IMG submission 177996) | Root nodule microbial communities from Medicago polymorpha collected in Santa Monica, California, United States - brown nodules | ecosystem: Host-associated > Plants > Roots > Nodule... | reverse complement strand
ATTCTCTAGTAAGATTCATATGAGTGTGGTGAGGGAAACAAAGGGTAGAGATTAGGTATAAGACTGATTTCTTGTAACCTCTTGTAACATCTTCTCATAGTGGATTGGAGAGCTGCTCTCTCCCCCATAGTAGGTCATATTGGACCGAACTGGGTTACCATCTTGTGTGTGTTTGTTTATTTCCTCTTAAGATTGCTTATCTCTATGCTTAGTTAGTGTTTGTGTCATTGTTTTAACTCTTGTGTGTGTTGTTGCTTGAAGACACTTAGACCTAGGATTACCACTACCTTTTGCTCCACGCATCTTTGTTTTTCATTGGTGTGATAGCGAACGTGTTATTTCACAACAACTACTTATACAACTATTTTAATACAATTTTTGAGACAAGTATTTTTCTAATACTTTTATTGTGTTCTTATTATCTTACTCAATTTTTCTCTCTTTATCATTTTTGTCTCAAAAATTTAAAACAATGGTTGTCATAAAAATTATCATAAAGTGATCGGAAAAAAATCATTATTAAAAAATTAATATATTCATTTAATTTTAGTAATTTCAAAATAATAATATAGCATATCCATGCAGCTTCTTCGAAAAAAATAGTATAAATATCCATGCAACCCGCGTGCACAACATAAAATAATGCGTTGGTGTCTATTTATAAAATTAAATTAAGATAGTCAAACAAAATAGCATAAATAATCAAATAAATTTTTTAGTTAGTTTAATCTCTTAATTTTTTTTTTAAAATTTTGCAGATAAATCCTTTTATCTTTTTCAGTATACTTAATACTTGGAAGTTCATTTTTTGTCACAATAATTATGAATTAAATCAATTAAATTGTTTAACACCGTCTTTCACTAGAAAATCACCAACTAAAACAACACATTCCATTTCAAATCCAAATCTTATATCTTATCAAATTCATTAAATTTTAACAAGGCCACAATTCTGGCCTTCTGCATTTGAATTTGGTGTACAAGTCAAAAACAAATAGAATTTTCATAATTTCAATGTGGATCAAATCCAGGAGGATATAAATCTATTGGAAGCTTTGAAAGTAAATAGCCACAGGCTCTCCATATCATGGGCAAGAATTCTACCAAGTATGCTTCTTTGCATTATCAAAATCTTTGTTAAATTAATATTCCAACAAATATTATTAGTTGTAATTATATGGATTCTTTGTATATGATTGTGAACAGAGGGTAGATTTGGAGAGGTCAATTGGGCTGGTATAGACTTCTATAACAAACTACTTGATGCCTTGCTGCTCAAAGGTAACTATTTGAAATTACCGAAACTTCTATTACATAGTGAATCAAAGTTCAAAATCTCATTTGAGAGATACCTATATTTAATGTTCGACAATGTTTCGAATGAGATTATCTCAAGCGAAGGGAACATATGAAATGCAGCAAAAAAAAGTTGACAAAAATTGTCTCTATTCTTCTTAAAAAATTTAGTGACAAAATTAGAATTTAGTTTTTGAAAGAAATTTAATTTTTATCAATGAGTTTAACAATTTAAAATGAAGAATTCATCTTAAATAAAGAGCAATAGTTATTAATCTATTGTTCAACATTGGTTTTCTATTTCTTGATCAGGTATTCAACCCTTTGTTACTCTAAGTCACTATGACATCCCACAAGAACTAGAAGAGAGATATGGGGGCTTGCTAAGTCCCCAATCACAGTAAGCTACAAGTTTTTCAAATTTACCTGAAGAGTCTTCAATCTCAAATTAACCATACAAACTCATAATTAAAGATCATTGCTTTTCTTTTATGTTTGACGAGCAGGGAAGATTTTGCATTTTATGCGGACCTATGTTTTAAAACATTTGGCGATAGAGTAAAGTACTGGATCACATTCAACGAGCCAAATTACCTAGTATCACTCGGATACCGTTCGGGTGTGTATCCTCCACGTCGTTGTTCTGGTTCATTGGCAATCGTAACCTGCAATGAAGGAGATTCTGAAAAGGAGCCCTTTGTAGCAGCCCATAATATTATCCTGTCACATGCAGCTGCAGTTGATATCTATAGAACCAAATACCAGGTAATATATACTTCTTGTTTTTGGTTTTCGTATATGTAGCACATTGACACTTCAGATTGAATGTGTGTCTGGTGCCTAACATGACACCAATGCCATGTGGTACATTCAATAATTTCTATTTTATCAAATTATTACCAATGTCAACTTGTATGTTCTTGCTGATCGACTTCATAGGTTTCTCAAATCATACGAACTATAGTTATTTGATTGTAAAACACTGTATTTTAAAAGTGAAACATATTAGGCTGAGCAAAGAGGAAGAATTGGAATAGTGGTTTCACATGAATGGTATGAACCAATGAGCAACTCTACAGCTGACAAATTGGCTACTGAAAGAGCAAGATCATTCACCTTCAATTGGTATAATTCTCCTTTAAATACTAATACAGTAGCTTTTTCTATTGATTTACTCAAAGTATAAAGATGAGAGCCTCATAGTGTAAATATACTCAAATAAAAACACAGGATTTTGGACCCAATCATATTTGGTAAATACCCCAAAGAGATGGAGAACGTTCTTGGAAGCCTCTTACCTAAATTTTCTTCCAATGAAAAAAAGAAACTCAAGAAAGGATTGGATTTTATTGGCATCAATTACTACACAGCTTTCTATGTCCAAGACTGCATATACACCAAGTGTGATTCTAGATCTGGGACTTCAAGAACAGAAGGTTCATATATGACAAGTGGATACAGAAATGGTGTCTCAATAGGAGAAGATGTAAGTATCCTTCAAACTTATTATAGTGGGCTCCATTATCACCAATAATTTTTCTCATGCTTTTTATGTCATGTTACAGACTCCATTTAGCTGGTTTAACATTTATCCAGAAGGCATGGAGAAAACTGTTACATATGTGAAAGATAGGTACAACAATACTCCAATGTTCATAACTGAAAATGGTAAGCAAGCAAGGCCTGTTGATGTTTTGATTAGCGCCACCAACATTCATTATAACACTTTTTATACACTCCTATTTTATCGAGTGAAATTCGTGTGTGTCTCTAAAATTTGGAAAATGTATTTGACATAAAGTGACGAGACCTACATGAACTCTACTTATTAAAAGATGAAATGTTTGAAAATGAATGTTAGAGTGATTGTATTTACATTTTTCTAATACTTTATTAGTCACAATAATTTATATACATTTGTGATGAATCTAAATATTTTATAGGGTATGGCCAACAAGATGATCAAAATCTCACTTTGGAAGATCAACTTAATGATTTTAAGAGAATAAAGTACATGAAAAGTCACATAGAGGCCTTGTCAACAGCAATAAGGTATGAATAAAAATTGGAAGGATTACATTTTCACTAAATTGTTATCAATTTTGTTACTCTGGCATCTTATTATAATTTTATCTAATCAAATGTTGGAACACCTTTGTGGTTGTTTGTTTTGATATTAATCAAACATTATGAAAATGAAATAAATTTGTCCAACCGTCTCTGTTGTTTTAGGAAAGGAGCGGATGTGAGAGGATACTTTGCATGGTCCTTGCTTGATAACTTTGAGTGGATATATGGATACACAATAAGATATGGATTCCACCATGTGGATTATGCTACACTTAGGAGAACTCCAAGGTTATCAGCAAGCTGGTACAAGCAATTCATTGCGAATTATAAACAAACTGAATTCACTGGTGTACAAAAACTGGTGCAAAGTACATGAGACAAATCTAATGCAAAGCCTTTTCAGCTATGTAAAATTTTTGTTATTTCTCTTTGATAGAATTGACAGGATCTCATCTATATAATCTCATCATCTCTTCAAAAATATCAATAAAGGTTAACCGGTGATGATAGAGAAATGACATTTGTACAACCAATTTGTTATAAATTTTCTCTCCTATTCACAACATTATGTTTTTACTTTCTTTGTCTATTATTTTTGGTTTTCGTGTCAATACCTATATTTTTGTAAATATATGGTTGTCCCATGAGTTTTTTTTTTTAAAAGATGGTTGTCCCATAAATTGTCACATAAATGGCAATAGCGTTGTCAGAACCTGGGACGAGGGGGTTCAAGTGACGAAGCTAGTACATATTTTAAACTCAAAACATGATATCGATTTGCCAAGCCTTCTTATAAAATGTGATGAATTATTAAAAAAAAGTCATCAATTTTTTTGGCTACCATGGTATTGGTAGGAAGTTTCCACCGCCGCTTAACGGTGACTAATCTTCGTCGAAAAACCTGTGTGACACAGAATGTAGTTCTCCCCTTTTAATTAGATTTGTTTCCATACATAAGAGTCGGTAATCAAATTCCTAACCACATGTTTAAGGAATTCAAATCCCTTATCACATGAACCAATCAATTATTGGTATCAATTTTAAATTATATCAGTTTCAATTATGTCAATTTAATAAATTGAGTTAAAATTGAACAAAATTGGTTAAACATAATTCTGATTTACGAACAATGCCAAATACTTTTTTGGATTATGAAATCTAAAAGGTATAAAATGATCAAATCGAAGCTAGGAGGGTGCAAAAAGAAAAATCCGAATTTCATAAGGCCTTGTCATTACATTGCAACCTGAAAGGAAATAAAGAAAAGAAAAAAAATAAATAAAAAATCGAATTCTGCTCTTTACCCGGCAAAAATCACTCGCACCCAAGTGTATTTTCAAATATACATCTGCGTGAGTTAAGTCACGCATCAAGAAATTTTTTATTCTATATAAAATAAAAAGAATGGAACAAAATTGATACATTTTGTTTTTATAAATTTTCTTTTTACCCAAGGTTGGTCTCAATTTTTTTATTCTAGATAAATAAAAATAATAGAACAAAAATAATACATAAATAAAAAGAATAAAAATTGAACAAAAATAATACATAAAACATCTCATTTTATTCATATCATTGATACAATTACAATAATTGATACATTTTATTCGAATTTACTAAATCTACTTCTTTGGGTAAAAAGAGACCAATCTTGGGATAAAAAAAGCCAGATCTTTGTGGGATAAAAATACATCAACTCTTAAGGTAAGTCTAAATTTGGTTCTTTTATACACAAAGAAGATTCTTTTTACCCACGGTAAAAAGTTTTAGGGGTAAAAAGAAGCATATTTAGTTTTACCCAAACAGTTGACCTGTTTTTACCCTAGGTCGATTGACATATTCTTACCATTTGATTGGCCTATTTTTACCCATTGATTGGTCTCTTTTTACACCAAAATAAAGACTAAAAAAAGAAGGAAAAGAAGAAGATTTATACGGGGAGAGTGAGGAGGAGAGTGAGAATGTAAGATGGTGTGAGGAAATAGGAAAGTTTGGAGGGGTATTTATAGGTAGGAATGGTAACATAGTTATAACCACCATAAATGTACTAAAAAAACGTGTAAAAGTTGTAAAAAAACGTGTAGATTGAAGGTTGAAAAACTGACCAAAGTCCAAAAAAACGTGTGTTATTGAGCTCTGACCAACCGGTCAAACCTCCATGAGTTAATTCGTGCATCGGGGTATATTTGGAAAATCAGTTGGACGCAAGTTAAGGTGCGTGGATTTAGTCACGTTGCATGACTTAACTCACGCAGGGGTATATTTGGAAAATCAGTTGGGTGCTAGTGTTTTGTGGTGGGTAAAGAGCAGAATTCTAAAAAATCTGCAGTGCGGTTCCTTGTTCCTGTCTTCTACTTCTACCTCGCGCCGTTACAGGAAGTAGAGAGCTTTAGCTTTTTTGGCATCCCATCTCATCTCATGCTAATCAATTTATCAAAGTAGAGGGCTTTAGCTTTGTTCCTTTCTTCGAAAATTAGGGTTTGTGAAGCAATCACCTAAACCCAGTCAGTCACTATGCTAAACCCAAATTCTCGACGACTAGCTCGAACAGCAATTTCCATCGCTAAGCACCTCTCCACAAGTAATAATTACTTTTTATGCTTTCATATGCTAATTAATGACCTTAATCATCATTTTTAATCTTTCTTTCTGTGTTTCACAGGGAATTATACTAGAAGCGCCCCAAATTATTATTGCCTTCAACCTTCGGTTAGTCTGTTATTTTTTTTTTCCTTCTATTAATCAGTACTCATAATTTTGGTTTTCATTTTGCTATAGTATCCTAGTGTTGTTTATTTTTATCTGAAATTGTAATTTCAACATTCAATTGCTGTTTGGTCAAAAAAAAACATTCAATTGCTGTTAATTTTAATTATTTCAATCAGATAACTGCTACAAATTGAATCCGTGGTAAAACTAACCTTTGGTAAACCAGTGTAGCTCAATTTCAACAAATCACTATTGTTCGACGATATCCTATTTAATACAAAGTGTTGCCAAATTGTGGCTATTGCGGCCCTATAGTGTAGTAGAATTCAATCAAACCACTGCTTTTGCGATTGATAACACGGCAAAACAAAATAATCCATGAAACTTGAAGTCTTCTATTGATTTTGGTATGAAATTTTAAGATGGAAGAACGGAGTTAACAGTGAGAAGAGAGGAGAAATTAGAGAACTGAATATTGCAAATTGTAATTATTGACATTTTAATAATGTCAATTTGGTGGGAAAATGTTTGGAATCCATATATTTCAGAATATGTAGATATATTTACATGAATATGATTGTGCATGCTCCTGGATTACTGGAGAAATAGTTTTATTAAAATTTTACTTTCTTATGATATTGACTTATGCTTATCTCTGTTTCACTCGTGTGATATTTTTTGCTTATTGTTATGTGTTTACAGTTTCAACAGAATGGATTGACTAATTTATACAAGGGAGCCATGTTTAAAAAACATAATTTCTTGTCAACAACGACATCTAACAACACTGCTGAGAGTGAGAGTGAAGAAAAAGAAACGTAAGTTTTCTTTTTGTTTGAGATGACAAATTTTGTGGGAGTATCTTATACTTTTGTAAAAATGTCAGCATTCAAAAACACAGTTATGGTTGTGTACATATTTTACAACCTACAGTTTTGGATCCAGAAGAAATGTTCATAATCTAGATCAATAATTTCTCCATTGACTTTTTTGAGGTTACTGGCACAATAGCACTTAAGGAAAGTCATTGCATAGATTTACAACATGGTAAATTTTTTGTTATATTTTGACACACCAAAGATGTACTTTGCCTAATAATTATAAACCGGCGATTTCTTATTTCTAGCTAGGCATATTTGATCATTGGACAAGAGATCGAAAGCGTTACCAACTGAACCTTTTCTCTTACTGTCAAGTTTTAACTTCGATAAGTGGTTGCTGAGACTTGAGAGTAGCAATATATTATTAGTCACTACTCTCTACATGAGTTCATCATACTAGAGCATATTCAACACCGAGTCTCAACAAACATGAAAGACTTGATAACAGTGTTATGAACCATGAAGTTGCTTCATATTCTTAAGACTGAAAATATGTTTATCATATCATATTATGTGGGGAGAATGTACATTTATATGGGTAGGAGTCTCCTAGTTAACCCCTAATTAATAAGGAAGATTAATCAATACAATCAATACAATAAATAGTGAAGTTAAGACTAAATAGTCACAACTTTTCAATATCTCAACACTCCCCCTCAAGGTGGTGCGTATACATCATATGCATCCATCTTGTCACATGTAAGTTATCCGAGGACTCCGTAGAGATTTAGTAAAGATATCAGCAAACTTCAATATGAGGTTCTGATAATAGGGTTCTGATGATTCCGGTGATAATCTTCTCTCTAAGAAAGTGACAGTCAACTTCAATATGCTTTGTTCTCTCGTGAAAAACTGGATTGGAGGAGAGGTTTAAAGCTGATTGATTATCAAATACAAGTTTCATTTGACCAACCTCACAAAAATGTAATTCTTGCGGTAAATGTTTCAACCACACAAGCTCACATGTAGTATGAGCCATAGCTCGATACTCGGCTTCTGTACTCGACCGGGCGACAACAGTATGCTTTTTGCTCTTCCATGAAATCAGATTTCCGCCCACAAAAATGCAATAACCAGAAGTAGAATGTCTATCACTTGCATCTCCTGCCCAATCGGCATCTGAATACCCAACGATATTTGTGTGGCCTCTATCAATGAAAACAAGTTTTCCGGGTGCTCTTTTGATATACTTAAGAATTCGAACAACTGCATTCCAATGATTGACACAAGGAGAGTTAAGAAACTGACTTACGACGCTAACTGGAAAAGATATGTCCGGTCTGGTCAAGGTGAGATAATTCAGTTTTCCCACTAGTCTTCGGTATCTGCCTGGATCATAATAGGGCTCCCCCTGGTTAGTTAGAAGCTTTACATTAGGATCCGTAGGAGTATCAACTGGTTTACAATCTATAAGACACGTTTCCTCCAAAATATCAAGGTCCTCTGAGAGATAGCAATACCAGAGTTTGATTGAGCCACTTCAATCCCGAGAAAGTAACGAAGAGGACCTAAGTCCTTAGTCTGAAAGTTTTGAAATAGATGTTGTTTTAATGCCTTGATACCTTCATAATCATCACTGGTAATTACAATGTCATCAACATAAACCACAAGGTAGATATATTTATTTGATGTTGAACATTTAAGAAAAACAGAATGATTTGATTCGTAACGGGTCATCCCAAACTGTTGTAGAACTTTGCTGAATCGACCAAACCATGCTTGAGGCGATTGTTTCAATCCATACAATGACCTTTTCAATTTGCATACCAAACTATGCCCCCCTTGAGCAACAAACCCAGGAGGTTGCTCCATATAAATCTCTTCTTCCAAGTCACCATGCAAGAAAGCATTCTTGATATCCAACTGAAATAGGGCCAACGTCTCATGGAAGCCATAGCTATAAAGAGGCGAACAGATGTCATCTTCGCAATTGGTGAGAAGATATCACTATAATCCTGACCATAGACTTGAGTATAACCTTTTGCCACTAACCGAGCCTTTAATCGATCAACCTGTCCATCAGGTCCCACTTTGACATTAAACACCCACCTGCAACCAACAATAGATTTTCCAAGAGGAGGTGGAACAAGCTCCCAAGTTTGGTTTGATTCTAACGTAATCATCTCATCAATCATGGCCTGTTTCCACCCTGGATGAGATAATGCTTCATGAAGTGTCTTAGGAATTGAGACATTTGAAAGAGCAGAAGCAAAAGCCAAGTAGGAAGGAGACAATCGGTGGTAGCTCAAAAAATTATAAATAGGATGAGGATTAGCAGTAGACCTTTTATCTTTACGAAGAGTAATAGGTTAGTCAATCGGACGCTCAAGTGGAACCGCAGTAGGAGAAGAGACTGTAACAGTACCTGAATCACTAGAATTAGTAGCAGGGGTCTTAGGAGTTGAATCATTGGAATCAATAAGAGCTGTTTCTGGAGCTTCAGCATGTCGACGCTCATAAGTAATACCATACTGACGGAACTCATCGTTACCTTGTGACTCTGGTGGATTTTGAGTAGAGACAAATGGCTCAAATAGAGGAATGGGCATGACCTGGGAAGTAGTAACATCAGATGTAGAAGTTGTAGAACCAGATGTAGTGGATGAAGCAAAGAATGATTTATCCTCAAAGAAAGTAACATCTGCTGAAACATAAAAACGATGTGCAGATGGAGAATAACAACGATACCCCTTTTGGGTTTTAGAATATCCCAAAAACACACATTTGACAGCTCGAGCTGACAATTTATCACGACCAGGAGAGAGATCATGTACAAAACATGTAGATCCAAACACACGAAGAGGGATAGCGTACAGAGGATCCTTAGGAAACAAAAGTGAGTATGGAATTTCATTACCCAATACTGATGATGGCATGTGGTTTATCAAATAACAGGCAGTGAGAATGGCATCATTTTGTTGCGGTGTGTGAGGGCAGCTGGACTGATGTATAATACCATGAGAAACCAAGAAGGAGTTGAATGATGTAGAAAAATATTCTTTTGCATTGTCACTCTGTAAAATTCGAATTGTTTTACCAAATTGGGTCTTTATCTCTGAACAAAACGTTTGAAAGGCACCAAACAATTCTGAACGATCCTTCAATAAGGTGATCCAGGTGCATCTAGAGAAATCATCAATGAAAGTGACATAATATTTGTATCCCAAAGTAGACGACACACGACTAGGACCCCAAACATCAGAATGGATGATATCAAAGGGAGACATTGATCTTTTATTGGCACAACTTGGAAAAGATACTCTGACATGTTTGCCAAGCTGACATGATTCACAATCCAATGACTTTAAATGTAAAAGGTGAGGAACTAATACCTTTAACTTATCCAAACTTGGATGACCCAAACGACGATGAATGATATCTGGAGATGCAGAAACACCACAAATGGTGGATGGATGAGAATGGAGATAATAGAGACCCTGTGATTGAGATCCTGTTCCAATTGTCTTTCCCGTACTTCGGTCTTGTATAAGGAAAGAGTCGGAAGAAAATGTTATAGAACAATTGAGAGATTGAGCAAGTTTACTGATTGAGATCAAATTAAAAGGACTTCCAGGTACGAATAACACATAATTCAAGGATAGAGATGGCAGAGGAGAAGCTTGACCAATGCCAGTAACTTGTGCCTTAGAACCATTAGCAACAGTAATGTTGTGAGGTATCTTAGGAGGTGACAAATTAGAGATAAGAGAGGGATCACCAACAACATGATCAGAAGCACCAGAATCTAAAACCCATGATCTAGTAGAGTGAGATAGGCACACCGTAGAATTGTTGAAATGAGCCAATGTGGCTGAAGAGGAAACTGGTTGGATCCCCATTAAACAACACGAAACAAAAACCAGGACGGTTCCCTTTGGACACCGAACGACTGAATTGAGAAAAGAAAATATAATAAAAATATAGGGCTAGCCTTGACAGCGACTGGACCCAAAGACAAAACTAGGATTTCAGAACCATGCTCTGGATACCATCTTAAGACTGAAAATATGTTTATCATATCATATTATGTGGGGAGAATGTACATTTATATGGGTAGGAGTCTCCTAGTTAACCCCTAATTAATAAAGATTAATCAATACAATCAATACAATAAATAGTGAAGTTAAAACTAAACAGTCACAACTTTTCAATATCTCAACACATTTCATCTACCCTTGCTGAATCCTATGATTTAATTTCTCTCTGTTTCCCCGTCATTTTGTATACTGAACCCAAGACTCCTCGTCATAATGAACCCAAGATTAACTAGTGTGACGTTAACTGTTAAACACTTGACTTTGTGTATCATGCTCATATCATGACAAATATAGAGATCACAACTTGTTTTAGACTTACATTCTGTTATAGTTCTTTTCTGGTCACTTACAGCCTTTTAAAATTGTCAACAGATGATGGTAAAGATCATCATGAGCATTCAGAACAAAAAGTTCACTTACAAACCTTTGATGAAGCCACTGAAAATACCATCAAGAAGGTGAAGGAGGCATTAAAAAATGGAGAAGGATGCAGGGTATAAATTCTGCAGTTACTATATCATGAATTGTTTGTGATATTTTTTGTCCAATTTGAAAGAAACTTAATATTTAGTTTAATTCTGTTGCAGGTTTATGGCGTTTTAGATGTTCAAAGAGTTGCTGGAAATTTCCATATTTCAGTGCATGGGCTAAACATATATGTTGCACAAATGGTAAATTATTTTTCTTTCTTCATTAATCTTTGAAAAAAAAAATCAATATTTCAGACTTCAGTGCACGGACTAAACATATATGCATATTATAATTCCTTGAAATATTTTATCCTAAAACTTACAGGTTCCGGTATCTTCAATAGAATTTAACATCACATAAAATTGAACACATCTTTGAGTTCTTTTTTGTTTTTTTTTATTCTGTCCCAAATAACTGCAAATAAGTAAATAAAGTATGTCGATTTTACTAGTGCATAACTTACTAAGCAGATTGAATTTACTGCCAAAGAAATAACTTTAATAAGAGTTTGCAAATAAGTTTATTGCAATGTGACATTAGGCAGCTTCTATTAGACCTTCATGTCCTAAATTTGCTTACAAAGATGTTCGTCATATTCATGAATTGTTGTTTATCAGATACCTAATTTGGTAGTGATGGTTTTCTCCAGATCTTCGATGGAGGAAAGAATGTGAATGTTAGTCACGTTATCCATGATTTGTCATTTGGCCCCAAATATCCAGGAATTCATAACCCACTTGATGAGACATCAAGGATTCTGCATGATGCGAGTGGAACTTTTAAATACTATATAAAGGTTTGAATATTGAGCTCTTTCTTGAATATTGTGTTAACATGGCCTGAATAACAGTTCAGTTTTCAAATTATGATGCAGATTGTTCCAACTGAATACAGATATATCTCTAAAGAAGTTCTACCGACTAATCAGTTCTCAGTTACAGAATACTTTTCCCCCATTACTAGTCAATTTGATCGGACATGGCCAGGTTGGATTTAGTTTGAAGTTGGCATTATACATTTCTGAGTTTTGGTTTCAGTTTTCAAATGTTAATTAATTCCTGTTGATTTTGCATATGTAGCTGTGTACTTTTTGTATGATCTATCGCCTATTACTGTCACTATCAAAGAAGAGCGCCGTAGTTTTCTTCATTTTATTACTCGGCTTTGTGCCGTGCTAGGTGGAACCTTTGCTGTAACAGGTAATTTTTCCCTTAACTGGAATATCTACTACATGTGTTCCATATGATTATAGATTCAAGCTATAGCTTTGGCTAAATTATATTATTTTTTTTAACTTACAAATAAAAATCACAAAACATATAATAAAAAATGACCAGTTCTTATCACCGGTTTTGTACTGGTTCAACTGTATATTTGTACCGGTTCACTGATTATGACTTGCGAGATTGACCGGTTTTCGGGTTAAGGAGATTAGACAACTGATTCGTTCTCGGCTTGTCAACAAGTCGAACGAGGCGGTATAGGCCAGTTTTCACAATACATATTAGATATGAATACTTGTTCTGGCTTAATATATTTGAAGTAAAGACAACATAATTTACATAATTCAACTCTGGATTAGCACTTTCAGCAAGAATTCAAGCTAACTAGGGTTGTAATGATATTCACAATTAAGTTATTAAATGTTGATTTTCTGGAACCCTTATAGATTAAAATTCTTCCTGCCTTGGTTTATTTTGCTTCTTGCTCCCAAATTCTGTAAAACCAACACATTTACATCAACAGGGATGCTGGACCGTTGGATGTACAGACTCGTTGAAGCTGCAACTAAACCAAAGACTAAAAAGTAGATCTTGAAGACATGACAATTTCAAGCAACTCTCTTGCATCTCCAAGAGATTCCAGGCACTATTTGGAATTTACTTCAATACTCACAGATTTAAAATGTAGCAGCACAGTTGAATCAAGCATCAAGATTTGAACTTTCACAGTTTTGTGTTCATAGAATTCCTTGTAGTGTCTGACATCAAACATTAGTTGATCTTAATCTCTTTTGTTTTGGAATGGATGTTTTGAATATAGTGAATGAGGTATATTGTTAGTTTTCTCGTGGTTGTGCAACTCCACGCAGTTTGATTTTTTTTATATTCTAAATTAGCATTAAACTTGTGAGATTGTTGTTGGTACATATTTATTAGTTCTTTCTCTTTCTCAAAAAAAAAAATTAACAAATTTTGTTCTGAAAATCAAGTGTTATTTATCTTTAACAAAGTTTTGTAGGTTGCATTTTTAAATGCATAAACACTTAAGATTCAATTTGTAATATTTGATGTTCAAGAAGAAAACAATATAACAATTTTATTTAATATTTAAAGGTATATGGAATTTAATGGTGACTTGGTGGTGCAATGGATTGGTTGCAGTTGCAATATCATGTAGTCTAGTAGTTAGGTAAATCACAACCTCTGTGTTGGGGCGTTTTGCATAAAAAGAAATTAGCAAATCAGATCCAACTTTGAGACTTTATTAATTATTCTTTCAAGAATTTAATCCTCTTTTGTTTTCATACAGTGAAGAATTTGCTTCACGAGAGTTTGATAAATCTATAATATGTTTGACCTTTAAAATGAGGGAACACATAATTTCTTTCTGCTAAACAAGTTTCCATATCATATGATAAATATTTTCTTCGACCATCATATCTTTAGTGGCAGCTTCATATTACTAAGCATAAATATTTCACCATCCCATAATTCTTAGATAGAAACTCCATGGCAAATTCTTACTAATGTTCTTTCTCAAATACAACCAGAGATTGTAACTCACGCTAATAACAAAAATTACTAGATTCCCTTGGATGCATGAAATTAAATGCAACACATTGTGAATGTTAAAGATGTTTAAACACTAATAATTCAGGACTCAGAAAGAAAGAAAAAAAAGTTAACTCCGATGATCAGTAAAGACATAAAGAGGCCTTATGCCAAGTGACTCCGAGGATTAATCAGTTATATTTTTAAATTATGTTACACAAATCTTGATGCAAAAATTTAATAATGAAAAATATGTGAGACACATAAAATAAGGGCATTGAAACCTTCACTCTTCAAATATATTTATATTGAACAAAACATTCCTAGAGTATATGTCTGCATTCTGCAGTTTAAAATACTACTGCACATGGTGGAATCAAATTTTTTGGTCCACACTCTAGAATGCCAATCTTAGTATCATAGAAAATTGAGTAAGATAAATAAAAGAAACAACAAAATCCTTTATAGTGTTGAAAAACTGGTCTAAACCAGTGGTATCAACTACTGTCATTGGTGCTGCTCTTGCTGCATCCTTTGCAGTTGATGTGGTTGTCTCTGAGTTTCTTGCTGCTGCTGCTGCTGACTCGAAATAATATTTTGATTAGAAGATCGAATCTGCCTATTTGTTTCCCATCTGATATATTCCATTAGGAGAGAATTCATGCTGATTGCAATCCCAAATCCAGTGAATGTTGCAAGAAGAACCGAGAAAATCGCACTCACATTAAGCTACAAGTAGAAACATCAAATGTTAACGTAAGTGACTTATTCATAAAATTGAAATGGAGAAAAATGATGAGCACAACATGATGTGAAGTGGATAATCTTACTATAGAATAGAATATATGAGCAAACAGGATGACAAATGCGAACTGGAAGCAAGCATAAGCCCATATGTAACTCCTGCTCACTGCCAATGGAAAACATATGTGATTTAAAATTTGTTGAACATATTAATTATTTCCAGCTAACAAGTTACTATCATGTCTGTGGCAGATTAGTAGAACTTGAGAGTTTAATGAACAGGAAAATTTACAGGGTATACATGTCTTGTTCTAATCACCAGTCATGTTAGAAACAATGAAACACAGACATGACAGTGAAATGACACTTGGACACACGTAATAATTTGGTAAAACATAAGTGATTGAATGTAATAACATGTGTTGGTGTCATGTCGGAGTTCAATACAATTCGACATTCATTGTAAAGTGAAAGACAGTTTGTTCCTTGATTCCAATTCTTACGAATTTCAAAATACAAATTCTTTGACATGCTAAGGCAAGAAGAAAGCAAGCTTACCCATGGTTGAAGCAATAATAGATGAAAGGAGACCTAAAATGCAGGAGAAAGGCAACGAAATGGCAAGAGCACGTGGGCCCAAATCTGAAACCTGGTACACTAGAAATCTTTGAGTCAGAAATACTTCCATTTTGTACAAAATATTTTAAAGAAAACAACTAGTGGCCCACTGGTTTATCCAGTGACTCAGTAATTTGACCGGGTTGATGCCTGTCCCGGTTTTGAAAACACCGATTCTGTACGTAGAATGATCAAACAATTTAGGTTAGTGTTTCCAAAGATCGGTAGCATACCAGTAGTTCCTCCAGAAAGCAAAAGTATGCAAGCATGCTGACCAAGACAAGTACCGGTACATCCTGCCAGATCCTGTAGAGTATATTATAATTAGAAAAGCCAGTGATTGCCTAGTAAGTTATCACAGATTTATAGACTATAGACCTAACAAAGCATTGTTTCCTCATATAATTGAGCGATGTTGTTCGAATTCTGTAATAACCTTTCCTAGTCCGGCATAGACACACATTTCAGAATTGTCTATAATTTCATGTTTTTTAGACAGCTCAACGGCCATCTGCATACAGATTTGTATCTTTGACTCGTTCAGTGAATACCAGGCTTTCACCCATAGTTTTGAGTGATTTCTCTTCTTTAGCACAACAGTTTTTCAAAGGCTAAATATATATAAGGTCAACTTGCAACTTCTGAAACCTAACGACCCTAGACAACAACCAGACTTATACTCAAAGCAAAGTGAAAATAATGAAAAGTGTGGGTCCTGGACCACAAGGCCAACAAATCAGCATGACAAAAACATTGTAAGTTTCTCTCTTATATGTTAGTTTGAAGAGGAATTGAACTGAACATAAAAATTATTAGAACGTTGAAACAACTAAACTTTACCTGTAATTAGTTACTGCTCTCTGTTGTGATGCATTCAATGTATGCCGAACAACAGTCGGAGGACTAGAAATTTTCAAGAGTGTTACTGGAAGATTCCGGACATCCTGCTTGCAGACATCACATGTCTTATTTCCTTTGATACTAAACCACTTTACTGCACAGTCTTGGTGAGCAAGTGCAAGCTCGCCTTTACAACTGCAATCCATCCTAAGAGTATCTCCCCCTTCCGCAAGCTCCACCAAACAAATCCTGCAAACTGCTTCTTCTTCTGGAATATCCTCAGAAGCATCTTCAATGACTGAAACAAAACGGCGTGACAAAATGCAAAAAAAACAATAAATTACTATTTAGACTACATATGCAGATAAAAGTAGTGTTATTATTGAAAGTGCAAATGTAATTGCGATGGGAAATTATCTACTCATGTTGAAATTTTCAAATAAGCTTGTCATGGCACAATTTTGTGTCTAAATCTCTTCATAAATATTTGTAAATTTTAATAGGGCAAAATCACCTATTTAATATCTCTATGAAGATAAAAAGATAGAGGATCATTCACAAAGAAAACAAAATAAATGTCAAAAGATAACAAGAAAGTTAACATACAGTTATTAAATTTATTTTTTATCATAAAAAGGTTATCGTGAAGATTTAAAAGGGATACATAGAATAAAGTAAGTTAAGTTCCATGATATCATGAAGATTTACCAATCTCTTGCATTGAATCACTGCGGGTTGAAACACCATCAGTAGTTGCTGGCTGTGGTCTTGCTGAAATAACACGAACTAGACGCCTAGAATCTGTTGCAGGCCTTAAATTAGTGGCTTTGACATTAACCGGAACTGAAAATGATCGAGTCATATGCTTATTCACTTTCACTTTCTGTACAGAAAAGACAATTTTCATCAATGTAGCATACTTTAAGTATCATATTTTCATATATAAAAATGTAGAAAAACCATTACTATGAGAACAGCATAAACATACATTTGAATCAGAACCACCCTCTACATGTCTTCCATGTACATTCTCTGCACCTGAATTAGCAATTGGAGTAACCGGTAACGAATGTGCCGCTTTTGTTGATGAAGGGAACAAAATCTTATTAAGTGAATGAGACCTTGAAGTTGAAGGCTTATTATCCAAAGGACCATTATCTGATGATAAAGTATCAGAAACAATCAAAACTCTCTTTTCAGAATCTTCTGAACAAGTTTTTGTCCTAAAGCTTCTATCAGAAAGTAAATTTTTCATAGAGGACTTGACTTTAGTAGAATGTGGCCTTGGCGGCAGTCCTCTAGTGGAACCTGGACTTGATAATGTAGGACCATCTGTCTTAGTAGAAGATGATAATGCACTTTCTAGTGTCCTTGTTGGTATTTGTAGAGATGAAAGACTAGGCCTTCTGGACTGTGAAATCAACAAATTTTGGTCATTATTTCCATTTCTAGCAATGTCTAGAAATACATCAAACTCAAAGTTGGTACATTAAAATGTGGAAAGTGACACAAAAATATAAACAAAAAACTAGATGCTAAAAAAGGAAACTTTATTTTAGCCCAGATGCTAAAAAATATCTAATGGAAAGGAAAAACTAGAATCATTTAAACGAGTTCGATTTCAAATGAAACAATTATTTGTCGGACTTTACTTTAACTCCTAGCCAAACTTGGGATTACGAGTGTCCTCTTCTTCTAGGAACCAGAGGATTAACACAACCAAAAAAAATAATATTGGAGAAAATAAAAAAGGAAACTTTATTTATGCCCAAATGCTAAAAATTATAAATTTATATCATCTTCTACCCTATGGTTCAAACCAATGGAAACCCAGTTGACCTAAAGAAAAATCATGCTACATAGGCAAAAGGGTCATCAGCATTGAGATTTTCAAACAAAGTAAAAAGGGTTTGTGCAGAATCACCTGATGATGAAGAAGAGAAGAATCTGACATCATTGAAACTGCATCAGTTTGAAGTTCAACACCTTCCTTCTCCATCAAAGATAGATTCAGGTGAAAGTTTGAAGAGAAAATTGCAGTAATTAGCAACAACTTGAAATATATAATAGGAAATGGAAAAAGTTTGGAATAGGAAATGAGAGTGATGTATAAACTAGAAAGAAAGTGTGATGTGTGAAATTTGGATTATTGATTAAAAAATTGTTACATGTGGATTAATTTTAATATGATATGATTAGATAGTAGAAAATAAGAAGAAATTAAGACTTGAGAAAGAAAGATAGTTTTTTGTATTAAGATGAAAAATATTATTATTATTTTTCAGTTTTTTGTCTGATAGAAAAATAAAAAAGAGAAATAATATTATTTTGAAAAAGACAGAGAGAGGGAAGATTATTATTTTAATAACATAAAATTGAAGCTAATAAAGAAAAAATGTACACTGTCTTTTTCTTATGCACCAAATGAAAGACTCTTATTATCTTTTTGTTCAATTTCTCTCTTTCCCTTTTTTACCAGACAAATTGCAGCATGCTTTAACTAATACATAAATATTGTTATGACCCTACCAACTTGTGACCATCATGAGCTTGATATTTTAATTCTGCTGCCAATTATATATAAATAAAATTATAATTAGCTTGTATTTTTTAAGGATAAAGGTTATTCATATAGAGTACTTAGCTCTAATTCTAATGATTAAAGACATTTTACCATCAACAATTAACGTAAGTGATTGGTGCATAATGCATATGAATGTTGTAAATTCGAAATATTAAATTTAATTTTTATTATAAAAAATTATGGATATGTTCAAATTTTGAATTTTGAATAGGGTATAAATCATTAACGCCTTCAATTTTTTAATGTGGAGTTGTAAGTACTCAATAAAATTGCATTCTAATCCAGAAGTCATAGCTCAACTGGCAAAATTGTCGAAATTGTTAGGCCGGATGCCATGACCGGGGTTCGAACCCAGGTACCTCCACTTATATGTGTGAATTTATAATGGCTTTGCCATTTCGTCTATCTCCCAAAAAAAAAATTGCATTCTAGCTTTGATTCATCGTTAAATTGTTTGGTTAATTTGTCTCTATAATCTTAATTCAGTTGGTGTAGACATTGTATGTAGTAGTCGGAGTTTAAACCTTAAACGTTCCACTTATTCACAAAGAAGTGAAGTTTTAACAATTGAGCTATTTGACAAAAAAAAATTGTGGTGGTTGGGGTTCAAACCCCGAACCTTGCATATTTTATGCATTGTCCATATCAACTGAGCTAAGCTCACGAAGACAAAGAGAATTGTTTTGTTAATTTAAATGTAAGAAAATGATAGCATTTTTGTAGTGGTGAGAAAAAATAACGAAAATTGCTGACAAAATTCACGAATCCTAGGTGTCCATTTTTCATTGTTTGGTCAAACCCACTCTTCTTGTTTGACGGAATACATGTAGAGTCTAAAATACTCAATCACGATTATTTGCCTTTTTTTTTGTAAGACTTTATTTCGTAATAATATTTTTCCAATATTAATTATTTTTTGCACACGTTTTTTTTGTTTGTTGAAAGATAGTTGTTGGCCACGTTAATGTGTTTAAAAATGTTTTTTTTTTTTTTTTTTTTTGAGTTAAA
>Ga0228711_1005099_pt1 | contig 20034 bp, 13 predicted proteins | sample MedpolnodulmetaG_2_FD_177996 | JGI IMG/M metagenome (GOLD analysis project Ga0228711, IMG submission 177996) | Root nodule microbial communities from Medicago polymorpha collected in Santa Monica, California, United States - brown nodules | ecosystem: Host-associated > Plants > Roots > Nodule... | reverse complement strand
ATAAAACACTTCATAAAATGTATGAAATCTGAAAATATTATAAAAGAAAATCCGGTAATCCTATCAATAATTCGGTAAAAGAAATATGAAATTTTTAGTACATTGGCATGTAGTTTCATCACACATTACGAAATACTTCCTCATATACGACGTTAGACATTACATTGGTATCTTCACCATCTTCATCAGTGATCAATATCTTTAGTCCTTCTTTGGATGTAACTCTTGAAACAGCAACATACAACTGTCCGTGAAAAAATACAGATGTTGGTAGATATACACCAACATGTTTAAGCGACTGCCCTTAACTTTTGTTAATTGTCATTGCAAATGATACAATCAAAGGAAATTGTCTTCGTTAGGTTAAATTACTGCTAACCCAATAAAGCAAATGGGAGGGAAAATATTAGGTTAAGTTGCTGCAGACCTAACAAAATTAATAAATAAGGATATACAAACAATGACACAATAGGATAGGAATGAAAAGTTCATCAGTGAGGAGAAATATTAGGGATTGCTGCATTTTAGAGGGAATTTGTTAGGTTAAATTGGTGTTAATCTAATGCAACATTTTAGAGGAAAATCATTATGTTAAGTTGTTGCAGACAATACAATATTATATTGTTGCATAAAATTAGGGTATCCTGTTTGTAAATGTATTAAATAAGTGTACATAAAAAGAAATAGGGTACACAAACAATAGATATATACAAACGATGAGAAACCGGTGCGCTGGATTTTTTTAGATGAATTAGTTAGGTTAAATTGCTGCTAACCTAATACAACAAATTAGATGGAAGGTGCGCTGCATTTTTTTAGATGAATTAGTTAGGTTAAATTGTTGCTAACCTAAACAACAAATTAGAGGGAAAATATTTGGTTAAGTTGCTGCAGGCTTAACAAAATTAATAAATAAGGATAAAGATGCTTTGAATATCCTTAATATTGATACATGGTGTTTTAAGTTAAAGGATTTGTTTAACACCAATTGCTTAAAGGAATCTAACTCGAAAAATTTATATTTAACGTGGACTTTATGAAATGAAGAAAATTTATAAACAGAATAAAGATTGGAGTGAAGATGAGAAACTGGTGCGCTGCATTTTTTTAAATGAATTAGTTAGGTTAAATTGCTGCTAACTTAATACAGCAAATTAGAGGGAAGGTGCGCTGTATTTTTTTAGATGAATTAGTTAGGTTAAATTGTTGCTAACCTAATACAACAAATTAGAGGAAAAATATTAGGTTAAGTTGCTACAAACCTAACAAAATTAATAAATAAGGATATATAGATTTAAGCATTCGTTGTTTTACATGGGCAATTGTTTGTAAATATTTTTTTTGTCTACTCCCCCTGTGTGGATGGATAAAAATGAATTTTGAATTCTTTAGAGAATGAAAAAAGTTTGGCCCACAACATCAAAATGGAATTACTAAACCAAAAAGGAAGAAACGTTACTTCTGAGCAAATTAAACTTTTTATCTAATCATTTTATTATTATTAGACATACAACAAAAGTCCAAATGAACTTCAAAACAAAAAGAGACCTACCAAGATTTAAGCAAATAAACAAAACATAGAATGTATAAGACTTTGTGGATTTCTATCCAGTGCTGGGCTCACCAAGATCTCTGCCACTACTTATAACGGATGTGGCGGAGAATTTTGGACTGAGCCTAGGTGGATGAAAGCACGCATCGACCGTTGAAGCACAAGAAGGGTTCGCAGCATGGTGTTATTTGTGGAGCGCACGGGCCTGGGCATGGTGGTAGAGGGCAACCTGTCCCTCTGCATGGTAGTCTTTGTGGAAGGCAGCCTGTCCCTTTGCATGGCGGTGGTATTTGTGGATTGCACCCTTTGCATGTTGGTAGTTGTGGAAGGCACCTTGGCCCTTTGCATGGTACTCTTTGTGGAGTGCATTGTTCGCCCATTTTCTTACAAAATGGTTTTGGCTTAATGCATGTTCCTACAAACCCACCATTACAAACTAACGGTTCACAACATGTTTTATCAGCACCATTGCAAATTTGACCGAAGTTACCATCCTCACAAACTTTGGCTTGAGATATGGTAGCCAAAACCACCAAGGAAAGCATTAGAACCCAAATAACTTTATTGCTGCTCATATCCATATCTTTCTCTTAATTACTTATATATATGACTTGTGTGCTTAACTTAAAATGTGTATGAGTTTTTGTGTGTATCAAAATCAAACCAAATTCTCTTTTTATAGCTGATCCAGCATAAAGTTGTAGTAAATTATATTAATTCTTCATGTGTGAAAAGGATTAGAATAAGTTATATTGCAAGGGGTAGGAAGCAGCTGTGGGTGAAGTACCTAATGAGCTTCCTCCCACGAGCTTAATTGAAAAGGTAACCAATATATTAAATTTGTTTTCTATCTTAAAAATCTTCAAGATTGTACCACGGACCACATGGGTATAAAACTATGTAATTGATCGATCTCTTTTAAAAATTTTAATCAAAAGAAATGGTGCTATCACATCTTCTTTATTCTTATGCTTAATTTTTTTTAATATAAACTCAGTAATTTGCATACTTTTTAGACTTATTTATACCTTTAGTCCCTGTAAATACAACTCATTTAAAATTTGGTCTTTGAACTTACTAATCTTTTCAAACAGCCACTGCAATTACTAATCGCTTAGAATTTGGTTCCTCAATTCAATTAATGACAACCACGTAACTGGGTTGTGGGATTAAATTTTAAATGATTAGCAATTGCAGTGGATGTTTAAAAAGATTAGTACGTTCACGGGCCAAACTTCAAATGACCCCTATTTATAAGGACTAAAGGTATAAATAAGCCTATCTTTTTTATACTTATTTGATCGATACAAAGTAGTACTCATCCTCAAACTGGTTTCTACAAATAAATTCTCATATATGATGTGAATTTATTGTAAATTATGTAGTAATGGTACTGTAAGTTATTAAGTCGTTGAGATTAAGAGTATGAAGGTTTAGCAATTAGCAAAATGTAAATTACCAAAAGCATGGATCCGTTGTTAGGATGATATACTATTTTTTTTTTGGACAGGGGATGATATGCATTATATGAAGAGCACCTCATAAAATTCCCTCCTCCTCGCCCTCATCCTCACCTTCAACTTTTCTACCTCCTCAGTCGTCGAGGGCTAGGACCCCGAAGACGAGAAGTCACTCCTCAAAATCGAGAGTGCCTTCAACAATGTCAGTTACTTCTCTACATGGATTTCACACACAGAATGTTGTAGTGGATCAATTTGCAATGCAAGATGATTCCGGAAACTATGTCCTCCCACGTCAACGTCCTCACCATTTTCAGCTCGAACGAAATCGGGGGCAAAATCCCAGCATCGATTCCAGCTCGAACTATGTCCAATCCCACTTTCTTAGCCAGGCTCCCTAATCTTTGGCGAATAAACCTTCAACAAAACAAGTTGACTGGAAGAATCCCACCTACATTCGGCTACCTAGTGCCCAACTTCTTCCTATTCTTTCGGGAAACATCTCTTAGGTCATATCCCGAGGTTCCTCGGATAAGTTAATTTTGATATCCTTGACCTCTCGGGAATGAATTGAAGGGCAACACTTCTTTTCTATTTGGGGAGAATAAAACAAACACTCAGATCTCAACTTTTCACGCAATTGTTTGTCGTTTGATATGACGAACGTGGTAATGCCGGCAGGAGAAGATATCCTGATCTTGTCGTCCTTGGACTTGAGCTACAATCAGTTATACAAATGGTTGCCAACTTGGTTAGGCCAAGCCCCATTGTTGCACCAGTTTAAAATGTAGTGTTGTCATATGAGAGCATCCGAGGGTGAAGTTAGGGAGTTGCGCCAAGGCCTCAATTGAAGTTGAATCACTTGAAGTATGGTTTAGTTTTGCAAGATTGTAAAATCTTACTTGAAAATTATAGCAACTATTAAGTTGTGTTTCTCGCAACTTCAATAAATTATAGCAACTATTAAGTTGGTTTAGTTTTGCAATGACAGTTTTACCTCATGTTTCTCGCAATATTTTTGATTTAATTCCGGTTGTTTTGCTACTATTTTTTGAATAAATTGCCTTAAATTTGCTTAAGTAAAAAAATATTGTGACCATGATTTCTCTGATGTAATTCAAAACCCTTTGAATATAAACATGTGTTGAGGAAGTAAGCCAAAACTAAGGAAATGTTGTCGAAATTCGATCTTTCCTCGCTCTGAAGCACATCAGGAAAAAAGCGTGTTTAAGTATAGAGAAAGAGATTGGTGAAAAGTAAGAAGACAAATAGAGAGGATGGAGAAGATATACAGTATTTAAAAACAGTCTAAATTTGTATTCATATTACTCCTGTGTCCAAAAATAAAAGCAAAAATGGGTCAATAAAAATTGATGTATCCGATCCAAGGACCGACTAATCTGAGGGGACCGATCCCACCGCCCACTTGCAGGGGCCCCGTTCTAAGCCAGAGCAAAGCGCTGTATGGACTTGCCCACCGAAATTGACACCAGAGGAAATCAAACCTAAGACCTTGAGAGGAGCACACTCCAAAATCCCAAGCCAACCAGTAGGCCAACCCCAAATGGGTTTATTTGATACAAATTTTGAATAAAAACATCAATTTTTACTGGTCAATTATTACTTATATTTTGATATGGATGGAGTATATTATTACCGAACACTAACCAACGAAGATTCTTAAATTTCCCCATTGCACAAGTAAATTACACTTACTCTTAAACTTTGGTTATGCGATGTCTAACCCCGTTCTTATGAGGGTTAACACCCTCCAACTTGACAATACCAGAAATAATTTACTACTCTAATCTTGAATATAAACAACAACAAAAAAATCAACCTTATAAAAAAAATCAAACAAGATTGATATAACTAGTTTAAAATTTGAATTAGATAAATCAAGTTTGGTTAACTTTTTTTCTTCTTATATTTGCAACCGGATGGAGACGGAGTAGTAGTAACAAACACGTATACTCGTGAGCTTAACTCAGTTGGTTGTGACAATGCATAAAATATATAAGGTCAGGAGTTCAAACCCCGATCACTAAAAAAAAAAAAAAAACACGTTGAATATGTTCTAATGCAATTAATATTATTATTGGTCAAAGATAAATTCTTTCACATCTACTTTTTTTGCATAAACGAGGACTAAACCAAAGAATGTCTCAACTTTCACACATCATCCTTGTAAAAAGCTTAAACTTCATTAATCAACCATTAAACTAGTACCAAAATCTTCTGTAGTCAAAGGCAACCAGCCATCTTTCAAACCATTTACACAAAATATCAACACTAGTATTTCTATTCAGACAAGGAAAAAACTTTCCCCACTTCAACATAAGTTAACACACACACAAAAAAAATAAAAAAATTAAATGTCATCTGAAAATACAGAGACAATTTATGTTGTTCTAAAATACACTTCTAAAAGAATAATTTTGATGAACTATTGGTGTAAAATTTCCTAAATTGTCAACCAATCACAAATTATTATTTGTGCGACTTTTATATTAGATATGATAAAGTCAAACATTTTCAATGATCAAATGGTTATAATTGATTGACAGGTTTAGATATAGTGAAAGTCAAACCTTTTCAATGATCAAACTACTGACGGTGCAAAAAAAGAAAATCTTTACGGAGTAAAGAACCTTTACATTGTCAAAACATATGAATCACTTAAAAAAAAAACATGTGAGATTTTTTAGAAGCTAAGTAGCTGTTTTAAAACGGTCAACTCTTATGCCTACTTTACCTTATAGTAAAACCAAAGCATCCCTCATTTTTAACCTCTACCCTATCAAATGCAGATACCAATCAACATCAAATCAAATAATTGTCATGTCAGAGTGATCTTCTATAAATAATAAAGTCGGTTTATGTATCAAATGCTTGAAAAATTAAAAATTGCAAACAATCCTAGGAAGCACTTATTTTTACATCAGTCATTGAGCTGACAAACTATCAAATTGAAGCCAAACAACGAAGTTCTGAAAACACATTTGATTATATCATCAATCCACAATTTACTCGCTCTTCGAAAGGAATTCCTTCATGATGAAAATATCTCACCTCACCTACGGTTCTCAGCATAGTCATCAGATTGATCATTGTTCTCCGGCACATGGTTGTTTTCTAACGGCTCACCGAATTCATTCTTACCTGCGCCTATTCCATCATCTTGGTGGCTGCCATATCCCAAATTAGAGTTGCTGCTGAATTCACCACCAGCAGCATAAGTAGTCCCGACATGGCCACCAGTATAGCTGTCTGGGGCACCACCACTTGCATAGCCACTACTGTTATAATCATTGCGACCATATGTACTGCCGCCGCCGCCGCCATAATTTCCGCCACCACCACCATAGCCACCATAATTTCCGCCACCACTATAGCCGCCACCACCACCATATCCTCCACCGCCGCCGCCATAGCCACCACCACCACCATAGCCACCACCACCACCGAACCCAGGACGTGCCCTTTCTGTAGCATAGTTCACTCGTACTGTCCGACCATCAAGTTCCTGTGACAACCAACATGATTTAGATGCTACAAGAAACATTGCCAACATTGAGTTTTGCAAAGAGCAGCAAAATGAGTCAATTGAAATAAACAGTAACAATTAGTTGACAGTGAAAGACAACTGCCATATAAAAAATTGTACAAATATAAGTTGGTAAAATGTTTTACAAAATCTTACTCCCTCTGTGCCACAATAATTGTCACATTATCACAAAATTATTACTAGTCTCTAACTGATACTATATGCATGATTCCCAAGTCATTATATTTCAATTTGCATTTATGATAAAGGTGAATACACCAATGCTTAACAAGGATAATTTGCTAAAAATAATATTCTCTATCTGTCAATAATAGTTTTTCCTTGAACTTGTTAAACAAGCAAGTATGCAAATTATTACAGGATGGAGGTATATATATCTTTTGAATACTCAGTTGGGCTTTTGAAATCTAATTGCCATTTTGAAAGAATTTGCATGGTTTCTCTAACATCATCCTTTTTAAATATATTCTTCAAGAGATCTAAAAAATGTAAAAACAGATTATGTAGGACAAAGAATCATTAACAAAGAGAATAGCTTAGGATATTACACACCCACATATGCATTTATTATTCTATCTTATCTCGGCTAAATAAATGCAATTGCTTCCTCCAAGTATGAACAAAAGGTGTTTTACTATTTCATAAATGAGGCAGTAAGTCATGCTTGCCATGTGAATTGGTGAATTTTATAATTTAGCAAGATGAAATCATCACGAAAACTGATAATACCTGGTTATCCATGGCCTGCAGGGCAGAGGATGCTTCCTCGCTCGTTGCGAAAGTTATGAAGCCAAAACCTCGGGACCTTCCTGTTTCACGATCCATGATAATCCTTGCTGGAAGAAAATTAAAAATGACAGGTTTCAGTACATATGCTTATCACAGCCACCTTTTCTATATGACTATTACTTTCAATGAAAATTTTCTTTTACCAAAACAAAGTAACCACTCTATCAAACCATATATAAAAGGCTTAATTGCATTTTTGGTCCTCCAAGTATCACAGTTGAGCGATTTTGGCCCTGCACTTTATTTTAAGAGATTTTAGTCCCTTATGTTTTTCCCTTTGTGGTCTGATAGTCTCCTCCAAATTTACGCTGATGAGGCATCATTTATTGTCGTGGCATCTAACTCTCAAAGCAAAAATGACTTTTCTTTTAAATTAAATATTAAAAACGCCAAAAATCAACCCGTACAGATGAGAGCAAATGAAAACTGTAATTAGGATTTCAAACATTTTGGTGTTTTTAATATTAAATTTTAAAGAAAAGCCACACTAGCTATGAAAGTTGGATGTCCATAAATGATGTCCCCTCGGTGTAAATTTAGGACAGTGAATACCAAATTATAAAGGGCCAGAATTGCTCAAGGAAATTTGGGGGTGTGGGGGCAACTTCGCAAAATTTGGGAGCCAGAAGTCCAATAAAGCCTATATAAAATGAATATCATATTGGTTTGTTTTGGCTCACTGCTAGATTCGAAGATAATTTACAAGTGGAAACTCATGTTTTATTTGATATTACCATCTGAAATGATGAAAAATTAGATTGTGACTCAGAAAGAAAACTACCTTCAAGAACATCTCCATAGCGAGAAAAAGCTTCTCGGAGACCAGTTTCATCAGTGCTATATGAAACACCTGCATTTCGATTGAAATTTGAAAAATTATAGCCACATTCCATTTTTATTTTATTTTTTTCTTTTGGTACAATCCATTTTTTAAATTTAACATGATAAACTAACATACCTCCAATAAAAAGCTTGGCAGATGACATGGATCTAATTGCTTGAAATAACGAAGGAGTAGACATAGATAAATCATGATTGATGTGCTTGACAGCAGAATTCTGGAGTAACTTTCCCATTTTACCAAAGAACGCCATTGCTCAAACCTTGAAAACATAAAACCTCGGAAAATTAGTATCGCTTAAACAATATATCAATTGTAACTAATGATCTGCTAAGTACAAACATTCCACCACCAGTTCCATTAAAAGAATTATAATAGCAATTTTATGCTAAGTACAAACATTCCATCACCAGTTCCATTAAAGAATTAAAATAGCGATTTTATCGGATGAAACTGACCACCAAAATCTATTTTGTCGGATGGCCGTTTCATCACCAAATCACCGTTTGTAGGGCAGGCTTAAAACAAGGTTCTAGGCAGGGTTGTATGTATCCCTGCTTCTTTGTTGTTATACAAGTCGTCCAATTAGAGTTCCATTTCAAAGTACCAAAATTATTGAATAGTTATACGTGACCAAATGAAGTGTAATATAACAAACAGAGTACAGGGATGTGTGTGCAATAACAAATAGTCTTCTTCATTCTGTTCCTCATAGTAGTGAAAATAGGTTCTTTTAGTAGCATTAAAGTAACAAACAAGCAATTCATTCCCAATTAAAATTATTCCTAACCTTCTGTTGTAATTGCTTATTTGTACCCGAAAAAAGGTAACTATGTTGTCAAATAGATTTAGCATCACTATAGTGTAGTGAAATTTTAACAAACTGCTATCGTGCAATGCACAAGCTTGCCTAGCGGAGTTTGAACAAACCATTGTTTTACATAATCCGCGATTGACAAGTTGGGATTTAGTGACGGGATTGGGATTTCACAGTGACTTCGTGACTATCTCTCGTATATTACTCTCATAAAACACACAAATTTACTTTAAATTCACCGTGACTTTTACGGTAAAAGTCACTCAATCGCAATCAACACCAAGGAACAATAACCATCAAACTCTATTCATTCATTTCTACTACATAACCACAAACTTGTAAGCATAAAAAACATAAGAAAAAAAGTCATAACATTAACATAACTCAAAAATCAAATCTGAGAGAAAAAATTTCAGTTAATTTCTATCATTTCGATTCTCTTTCTCTAACACCCAATTGAATTTTGTACAATAAAAATTAAATCTTTCACAATATTAAGCATTACCTAGGTCAAAATACTGAAAAAATATAACTATTAGAAACTCAAATAACAGGGAAATAAGAACAAGAAGAAATAAACAGTGAAATCAGAATTGAAAAATGGGTAGTGAAAAAGTTGTGATCTTGAGATCTTAGTGCGTACCTTGAAAAGCGATTATGGCTGCTTCAGAACTCGAAACGAAACAATGAAATGAAATAAAAGTGCTTAAACCCTAATTTGTTTTTTTTAGGGCTTTGGAGGTTGCCACGTGGCAGCTTATGTGATGTCTAGATGCTTCTGCATCAACCGTTTATATTTTCCTCTGTCCCCACTTTTTTTTATTGATTGATTTACATTTACAAAGAAAATATATGGGTGTCTCGTCTCGGGCTATCTCTCTCATGTTTTCCATCATGTTGATCTTAACCGTTCATCAAACAATAAATATTGTTAACCTCATGTGGTAAATCAAGATGAGTGGATGAGATTGCACATGATCATTTAGCAAATTGACACCAATCTATATTGACTTCTTTATCGTGGAGTGAAATTTATATTGTGCTCATAATGAATTGTGGTTATGTTGGTAAGTAATTGTTGAAGATGTTGATTTGTATGAGTCTGAGTTTAAATATGATTTCTCCATTTCTTCATATTTAATGTATGCAAGTACAACCACCATACTAGATAAATGATGAGGGTGGTTCTAGAAGCATTACGACTCCTTTTTCACTTTTTTGAAGTTCTCGCTTGATAGATTTTATTAAAAAATAATAATTTTAGGATAAATTTAAGGCATTAATTGCACTTTTCGTCTCCTAAGTTTTACAATTATGAGATTTTGACCCCTCCAAAATGTATGTGGGGCATCAAAATAAAAAACAGGTAAACTTGAGGGGCTAATTTCAATGATGTGGCATGCCTCAAGTGCAACATGGCCATTCCATTTCTCGTGAATTTTGTGGTTTGCAACCTAATTATGAAGACAATATACATGTTTTGCTCCAATGTCCTCTTGCAGTGTAGGTTTTGAGAGCGATCAATGTGGTTAAATTGAATGGCAATGGTTGTTCGAATACCGATAATAGTGTGCAACAACAACCAAATGGTTGATGCGAAGTATGTGCAACCGAGACAATAACTGAGGTTTTGTGCTTGCGAGGACTCTGGTTTTCGTTTGGGTTTATTTGATATTCGAGAAGCATTGAAGTTATATTAAGTTGGTAATATTGATTTTGTGCTTGATTCAAACAAAGTGGTGGACTACTTTCACCAAGGTAGTAGATACATCAGAAAATTTGGGACTATTATAAATTATTGTAAAAATTATTGTAATTTTCATTTTCAAAACTCTTATGTCGAGTTCAATCTGAGACAAGCAAATGAGATTGCTCACGTCTTAGTGCGCATAGCCGCGTCTTTAGCTAGCTCTCATACCTTTATTGATGTGCCACATGTATTTAGGATTCGATATATAATAAAATGCTACAAGCATGTATCCCTAATTAAATAAAATTCCAATTTAAAGATGAAACCAAAAAGTAGTTCCAATTTTATTTCTACATAATATAACATCACACCTAAAAAAGAAAGTTATGCTTCTACTCAAGTAATGGTTTGTTAATTTTCAATTACAAAGCATACATAATAAATTTTCAAGGTTAGTAGCGGCCACCACCGTGCTCACCACCGCCGCCACCATAGCCACCGCCGCCACCACCACTATAGCCGCCGCCACCACCACTATAGCCACCACCGTCTCCACCATAGCCACCACCACCATACCCAGAGCGCGGCCTTTCTTGAGCATAGTTCACTCGTACTGTCCGACCATGAAGTTCCTGTGACAACATAATTTTAGATGCTACAAGAAACATTGCCAACATTTTGAGTTTTGCAAAGAGCAGCAAAATGAGTCAATTGAAACAAACAGCAACAATTAGTTTATGGTAAAATTCTAATACATCTGTCTTATAAAAATGTATTGTCATTCTTTGATTGTTAATTATATACAACCCTCTGATTAATATTATGTGCATTATTCCCAAGTCATCATTATATTTTTTGCATTCATGATAATGGTGAATATGCCAATGCTTAACGATGATAATTTCGTAAAATTACCATTCTCTCTTTCACTAATAGTTTTTCTTTAATTTGTGTCAAAGAAACAAGTATGCCATTTTGGAAAAATTTGCATGGTTTCACTAATATTCTCCTTTTTTAATATAGTCTTGAAGAGATTCAAAAAAAGTAAAAACAGATTATTTAACAAAGAATCATTAACAAAAAGAATACCGTAATGCAGGTAAAAAGGATATTAGTATATTATAGCCACATATGCATTTATTATTTCTATCTTATATCTTGGCTAAATAACTGCAATTGCTTCCTTCAAGTATGAACAAAAGGTGCTTTACTATTTTATAGTTTATATATAATATGAACATGAAGTGGTGAAAACTCAAAAACAGAAAAACATATATGAGGCTTTATGTCATGTGAATTGGTGAATGTCAGAATTTAGCAAGATGAATCATCACAAAAACTGGCAATACCTGGTTATCCATGGCCTGAAGGGCAGAAGATGCTTCCTCGCTTGTTGCAAAAGTTACGAAGCCAAATCCTTTGGACCTGCCTTGTTCACGGTCCATGATAACTCTTGCTGGAAGAACATTAGAAACGAAAGTTTCAGTGCAGAATTCAATAATCCCAGTGTTATGAAATGCATATGCTTATCACAACCATCAATTTTGTTTGACCTTTACTTTCAATGAAAATTATCTTTTATCAAAAGAAACTAACCACTCAATCAAATCATATATAAAAGACTTTTTTTTTTTTTGAAGGAATATAAAAGACTTATTTGCACTTTTGGTCTCCAAGTATCAGGATTGTGCTATTTTCGCCCCCACTTTTTTTGAGCGATTTTAGCCCCTTATGTTTTCCCCTATTTTGATTTGCTAGTCCTCCAAATTTTTGCTAGAAGGCATGCAACATCCAATTCTTATAGCCAGCATGCATTTCTATAAAATTAAATATAAAAAAATGCCAAAAATCAACCCATATAGGTAAGAGCGAATGAAATCTCTAATTACGAATTTAAACTTTTGGTGCTTTTTGGCGTTTTTAATATTTAATTTTAAAGAAAAGCCACATTAGATATAAAAGTTGGATACAAGTGATGTCATTTCAGCGTAAATTGGGGCAGGGAATACCAAATCATAAAGGGTAATAATCGCTCAAAAAATAATGCGGGCCAAATTCACACAATCTTGATAATTCGGGGGGCAAATGTGCAATAAAGCCTATATAAAATGAACACTATACTGGTTTGCTAGCTCACTATGTTAGATTTAGAGAGAATTTACAAGCGGAAACTCTTGTTTTATTTGATATTACCTCTACCTGAAATGTGAATAACTAGTAGACAGTGAGAGTCAGAAAGAAAATTACCATCAAGAACATCTCCATAGCGAGCAAAAGATTCTCGGAGACTCGCATCATCAGTGCTATATGAAATACCTGCATTGCGACTGAAAATTAAAAAATTATAGCTCAATTCCATTCAGACAATTCAACATCATAAACTAATGTACCTCCAACATAAAGCTTTGCAGATGACATGGATCTAATTGCTTGGAATGCCAAAGGAGAAGACATAGATAAATCATGATTGATGTGCTTGATTGCAGAATTCTGGAGTAACTTTCCCATTTTACCAAAGAACGCCATTGCTCAAACCTTAAAAACATCAAACCACAGCAAATTAGCATCACTAAATGATACATCCGTCATTCATTGTAACTTATGCTTTGCTAAGTACAAATATTCCATCGAAAGTTCCATTGTTCGTTGAAATTTTATCGGATGAAAACGAATTCTAATTTCACATTAGCAGGCAGCAGCAGAGTTAGCAATTATATATATCCCTGTTGCTGTCCTGTTATACAGATCGTCATCTTCAAATCCCGTTTCAATGTACCGAAAAAGTTGAAGAATAATAAGTAACAATGTGTAGTGTAAATTTGTCAAACAGAGTATAGGGCTGTGCGTGCAATGAGCCAATGACAAAAAATTATTTTCTTCATTCTCGACTTCATTTAGTCCCTCTAGTCTTCCCCAACTCTCTTTCCTCCCTCCCATAACATTATGTGCTTTTAGTAGCATTATAACAAGCAATTCATTCCCAATTAAAACTATAAATTTGTAATTGATTTTTGTACCAAACAAAGGTAACCGTGTATATATCACTATTACTTCTGATCGAAGTTGTATCAGGTGTCTGACACATGTCAGTGTATGACTGTCAGTGTCAGTCAGACACTGACACATGAGATCATATTCAATTATGTCATTTTTTTTTTGAATTATAAGCGGTGTAGACGTGTAACATGCAGTGTCAGTGCTTTAGAGACACTAACACTTCCGGATTAAAGGTGTGTTGGATGTCGTAAAACATCAACACGACACTGACACATGAGGTTACATTCAATTATGTCATTTTTCAATCACTTACATTCTCTTAAAATAATGCACAACATATAAACAATAACATTAACATAAACAATACTCAAATCTCAAAAGCAAAATTTCCAGATTATTTCTTTCATTTTGATTCCCTATCTCGGACACCCAATTGAATTTTTCACAAAACAGAAAGCTTAGATCATTAAAATTCAAATCTTGCACAATATTAAACACCATCAATGTCAAAATACTGAAAACATACAACTACTAAAAACCCAATAAACAGATAAAAACGAAGAAGTTAACAAAAGCCAAAGAAGCTGAATGGGAAAACAGTGAATCATAATGGAAATGGAAATGGAAAAATGGGTAGTGAAAAAGTTGGGATCTTACCTTGAAAAGCGTTTATGGCTACTTCTGAAATCGAACAATGAAATGAAATGAAAGTGCTTAAACTCTTAAACCCTTGTTGCTTAATAATTAGGGTTTTGGAAGTTGACACGTGGTGCTTCTTGATGTCTTAGATGCTTTTGAATCAACCGTTTAGATTGTCTCAATGTATCCACTTTTTTTTATTTTTTATTTTTATTGTGGTTTTTAAATTTATAAATGAGTGAATAAGCAAATTTCTAGCATTCAAAATTTAAACTTTCTTCATCTAAGTGCCTAAAATCATTGATAACGATAAGTAATTCACCTCTATCTAATGTACAAGTCTTGCTAACGAATGTTTTGAATTTTGCTAACTAATGTTTTCGGAACATTCTTTAAAGATTTTAAATTAAGAAAGTTTTTTCTTCAAAAAATAAACACCTTAAAGATTGTTTTGGATTCACTCGTCTGCATTTCTCTCAACATAAAGTCTAAATAAACACTTCTATTTGTAATGTTGTTGTCGAATTAGAGATTTAGCCAATGAATAAGATGATAATCATCTACGATGATTCATTTTCTTCAAGTGATTAACATTGAGGAAAAAGAACTTTGTCCCTCAACAATGAGTTTTTTAATTGCTCCAGCAAAGCAATAAGTATAGTTGTTTGAGTTTTTTTTTTACTCTACTAAGAAACACATGTTAATAAATATAAAGACAAAAGGTAAATTTACAAAACAGTGTAAATAACTTGTGTGCGATTGATTGTGCGTTTCAAAAATTATACCATGATAAGTATTGATGGACAAATTTATTCCCTAGACAAAATGGCATGACTTACAGTGTTTAGCCTTGCTCAACTAATTACACAGGTAATGCGTTGGTTTTCCCTTGTTGAGGGGGTGCACAGTGCCCCATGTTCGATTGACAACTTCATTTTTCTCATCATGATCTGTTGACAAGGTTTAAAGTGTGCAACCTCCCTTAAAATGTGTTTCCTTGCTCATTGTTCTCTGTAATTAGTGGCGCTATAAATAGGGAGTGTTTGGTGAGTGCCTTATTGTCCAGTTCTATCGAGCTTTAACTAGGTGTGATGTCTTTAAGACCGACATATTCTTCAATAGACCCGAGACAGAATCAGTTTGCCCTTGTTTGGTTGTAATAAAGCTCTGCTAACTTTTTATCATCGAGGGAAACTCGCATATCCTTAAATAACATGTCTGTCAATTTTAGCTAACAGAATAGTTATCTGTAGGCGTAACCAAATGCTTATAAAGAATAATGTTATTGAAACAATTTATCTCTTCACTTTTTTAAAGGCCTCACTTCATAAATTGTAGTAAAATAAATATTTTTTGTTGAAATATAATGGTATAGAGTTATTGGTGGAGTTATCTAGAAGTCCTAGCTCAACTGGCAAAATGCCAAAATTGTTAGGCCGGATGCCATGACCGAGGTTCGAACCCCGGTATCTCCACTTGTGTGTGTGAGTTTATACTGGCTTTGCCATTTCGTCTATCTACCAAAAAAAAAAAGAGTTATTGGTGGAGTCTATAGATAAAAATAAGTTAAATCGACTGCAAAAGCCCTGTGATTTAGCCTACGTCAGATATATGTCATTCTAGACTTTTTTAAAAACACAAAGGCTAAACTACATACCATTTAAAAAATTTAGGTCAACAACCATTTTGCTCCCTAGATGTGCACATCGTTGTCGCATTAATCCCTAACTCATGAGAAAACACAAAAAAAATCCCAGACTTCAAAATTTATTAGCCATTGTGATCTTTGACATTAGTTTTTGGCGTTAACTCTACAAAAGAGTCAAGCTGGCATTTTTTTGGAGACATGTAGGAGGTGAGGTGGCATCCATGATCATTTTGACATGTTACTTTATCATAAACCAAAGGTCTCTTCACACTCTCCTCCAAACACCAACTTCTGATTTCCCTTCACACTCTATCTCTAAACTTATTCTAGCGGCGACAACAACCCTCATCACCCTTTACCGTTGTTCGCACCACCACAAACCAGAGGTTGATGACTCGTCAGGACAAACTCCAACTTGATGTAGCTTTTCCTTGACTTCATTGAGTTTTGACATTGTTTATTCCTTAACATGTTAGATAATATTTTTGTTTTGGTTATAGTTTAGTTATATTTTTAAAAGCACCCTCGTAAGTCTAGATCTTCAATATCTCTTGTGTCAAATCATTTCACAATTTGGTTGATCCTCTATTATTCAAAATCTCCTATTACAACACTTTGATTCAAATCATTTTTCTATCTGTCTGCGCCTGTTTTGTAGATTCAATTCAAATAATTCAAAAAGATGAATGAATCAAATCATTTTGATTCTATTCATTATCTATGAAGGGCAAATCGATTTGATTCTTTTTTATCCCATGTTTTTTCTGGAACTATAATTCGATTCTGATTTACTATGAATTAAATCAATCTTCATCTGGGTATCAATGAATCGATTCATAATTTATGGGTATCAAATCAATCTTCACATCAGACTTCAATTTTGATATTATTGATTCGATTAAAGGGTTTGGTGATTGAATTCATTAGAGTGTTTTCTGTTTAATTTTGAGCCAAAATTGTTCCTAACCCTCACACCTATATGTAGTTAGCTCCACTCATTCTCCCACTATTGAATCAATTTTCAAAAACACTCTCAACTTTTTTCTCTCTCTTTTTCCACAACTTCTTCATATTGCAAACAGTCACACACTTTGGAGGGAGGTCCGTGTAAAGCAAATTAAAATTCCAACTCCCGTTCACATGGACATCTTTAACTTGTAAGTGTAGGTCGTGAACATCCACAAAGCACTTTTGCAGCTAGCTTCCCATCCACAGACCAATTTGAGAACAAGAAAGAAGAACTCCCATAACCCAGCCGAAATTCAAAACCATCCTTAAGAGCAAAGAGAGCTTTCATAATTGTGTTCCAAACACTCGATCCTGGTTTCTAAATTGTTTATACATAATAATTTTACACCTAAAAAAGAAAGAAATATACTTATTACATATTTGGTTTATCTCATACATTTCTAAAGTTTTTTTTGGTTGAGGGGATACATTTCAAAAGTTGTTATTATTGAATAAAGTTTACAAGAAATAAAATCTTACTCAAACAATGGTTTGTGATTTTTCAAATATAAAACGTACACACTTTAAAGTAGTGGCATACATTAATAATTAATTCTCTCAATGTTTCTGAAAAAATAAAAATTCTTTTAATGTTCAACATTTCAGGTGAGCCGCAAAGTTGAATTGTTTGTGTAAAGAAATAAGGTCGGAATGGTATAACTAGAATGAATGTCTAGAACCATTAAAAAAATAATTTTGGTCCCATATCAAATATTGTACACTTAATTGATGGAAAAATAATTTGTGTACCTAATTTATTTATTTTATAAAAGAGAGTGGATTTCTGCACATTTATTTTCGGATCAACTAAAGAGAAACAACTACATCACAAGAGTCCTATCTTCATACAACATTGAATTCTGCTCTTTACCTAAATGGATTTGCTCATTTCCAAAGTAAAAGTCCAAAATACCCCTACGCATGTTAACTCACGCTAGTACAAATGACAACGTATGTTAACTCACGTTGCGTGACTTAACATGTGCTAGTGTTAATTGCAGCATGTTGCAGCGTGAGTTAGCTCACGTTGTCCTTTGTACTAGCGGGAGTTAACTCACGTTCATAGCAGACAACAGAATCTGCATTAAATGCAACCAGTTACTGAACAAACTTAAAAAAAGTCTAGAATGACCCGTAATCACGCCACATTCATAACTTAACCGAATTACGCCAGTTTAACAAGATTATCGGATAGTTCGACATAATCGAACAAAATTACACAAAAACATTGTTTTTCTTACAATTACGTAATCACACATAATGATCCAAATGGTCCAAATTTCACAAATTCGCCTGTAATGACCCGTAATCACTTAAACACACTTAATGACACGTAAATGATCCAAAAACTAATTCATTTCATATATTTATATAATATATAATATTAGTTACATATTAGCCATAATTATCCAAATTGGACAATCGGCCACCAAAAAATATGTTGGGGTGTAATACCACCAAAAAATAGGACGAACACCGACCGACCCAAAAGTGTCATAACTTATCTAACTAGACTAGTGATAGTGCATAATCTTTGTCTTCATCCATGACTTTGATCACTTGTTTTGCCTTTTCCGGAGTGTCCAAATTAATAGGGTTGTGCTCATTTGTTGGTTTCTTTGGCGGCATCGGCTCCTTAGACATGAGGTCATCGAAGGCGGCTTGTCTATCCAAAAACTCAAAAAGCCATTGCTCCGCCTCACCAATCTTGTGAGTCATCCACTCCTTACAAGGAGGTGGTAGCAGACAATTTTCTTTCAACTTCACGTGAAGAAAGTGGTCCGGAATTATGCAAAGGCACATTATGTTGGAATGTGGCTTAAGTGGTGGAGCACTCCGGATTGGAAAATATATCTCACATGAACCACCCATTTCGGGCAAAGTCAATAGAACAACCGCTCTATTGTAGCAACTAGCAATGATGTGACCCATATCCGGAGTGGTCAACCACTTCTCTGGAGGCGCAATACCACTTTTACTTGTTGGACGGTGTAAATCATCCAAGATAAGTTTGTAACGGCTTTCGGTAACATATATCGGCAAGTAGTCACTCTTGTGATTTTTCAACTCATTAATAAGTGCATGACGAACCAAAACATGATCTTCCTCATTCAATCCCACGTGCCTAGCTACGACCCGGAAACCACAATTACCATCCCCTCTAGCATTCACAATGTCTTCAACGCAAGGTCTCATGAGATGTGGAATTTGTGAAATGTATGGTATTTGTAAATAAGGTTTTGGTTTTGAAGTAGGAGTCGAAGCTTGTGAGTTGGAGCAAGTGTCAAGACGTGAACCTTTACTCTTTGGAACATTACTTTTGCCATGTCAGCATTGACTATCGGGATTTTGAGCATCAATAGTCTCCCACCTAGAGGGGATTCGACCCGTTGACCTCGTTTTCGGTGTAGACTTCAACCTTTTAGGTGCTCACTTGGTGGCCAATTTTTTCGGAGGTGGCTTTAACATTGTCTCCTCCAGAAATCCTAGTTCACGCAACTTGTATTTGATGAACAGTTTCATCTTGTAAGGGCCCTCTTGACACGTTCTTGAATGGCGTCCATTCCTCCATAACGGAAAAATTGGCATCCACCTGTTCTCCAATTACACCTAACCTTCGCCAATGAGGGTGTATTTCATCCAAAAGAATAGGCAATTTTTTCTTTCTCTTCTCGACATGAATACAAGCACAAGGCAACCTAAACGTTGTCATTTGCACACAACCACAATCTTCTTTAGCAAAGCCGAATCTCCTAGAGCTTTCATATTCTTCATAGATGAAACCCAAAGCGGTCTTAGAGACATACCCCTCCAACTCCGAGAATAATTTGTTTTTTCTGTATTTGTGCACCATGACGGTTATGCTCCTCCCAAAACTCTGTTGTATCTCACTGAATTGGTTTTTCAACATTTTGTCAATTTCATTCCAACATGATGCCAAATCTCCCACACTACTCCTCAAGTATCTTTTCAATTGTGCATGAGCCGATTCAACAATGTTGGTGGTTCTACACGCTAGATGCAA
>Ga0228711_1005091_pt1 | contig 20048 bp, 9 predicted proteins | sample MedpolnodulmetaG_2_FD_177996 | JGI IMG/M metagenome (GOLD analysis project Ga0228711, IMG submission 177996) | Root nodule microbial communities from Medicago polymorpha collected in Santa Monica, California, United States - brown nodules | ecosystem: Host-associated > Plants > Roots > Nodule... | reverse complement strand
GTGCACTTTTTGATTTAACCTATGGAAGCAAAGAAATTTTTTTTGCATCATTTAACAACAACGGAAACAATTTGAATATGGATGTAACATTGGATCCATACTACGATCATTCGGAAAAAAAAAAATCTACCATAGTGTGTGTGACGCCAAAATTGGAAGAAGATAGCAATTATAATGGTTGGGCGAAGCGAATGCGACACAATCTTGCAATAAAGAACAAATTTTGCTTCATTTGATGGCAACTTTTGCGAAACAAATTTTTCAAAAGGCATTGTCTAAATTATTGCAAATGTCTAAATATTGTCTTCATTGAAAATGTTGCAAATGTTTGGAGTGGTCTTAAAAAACGATATTGTCTTCATATCAAGAAATCTCTAACTTCAAGCACGATACATCAAAGATATCTAAATATTTTACTGAGATGCATGCTTTATGAGAATAACTTGATCAATTCAGGACAATGCCACAATGCACTTGTCCAAATGCATGTGTGTGCTTTACAATGAGAAATGCTAGATTGTTCAAAATGGAGGTCAAAATCATTCAATTCCTTATGGGATTGAATGATCAGTATCAAAGTGTTAAGTTATAATTTCTATTAATGGAACCACTAACCTCCTCCAACATTTCATTCTTCCTATTGCTCTGGAAAAATACTCATTCTTCACGTTTTTTTTTTCCTCTTCATTTTATTCTAATAGACATCATTCATATGTAAAAAAATTATAGGAAAAATTTGGTGTGGTTATAGCCACACTATACCATACAAGGATCCACCTCGGACTATGGCAAGATCGACCTCGACCACATAGTTAAGATTTGCTATAAGAAGCATGAACATCCACTAAATTTTGGATTTGGTAGAGGAAATACACATAACAACTCATATGCCAACACTATTGGTGCTGAAGAGTTTGAAGCAGGATCAGAAAGTCAAGTGTGGACTAAAAATATATAGGAATTAAATAGGAGAATTGATAATTTTATAAAACTAAAAACACATTTAACCTTCATCAATAGATTTTACAAGTATACAAAAGAGATGCATATAGTTTCATTTATATTTTTGCCTAAAAAGACTTTTAAATGAAGTTTTAGAAAGAAAAAACTTTTTCATGAAAATATCTATGCACATCACGTGACATGCAAAAAGTTGTTCCAATATCAATATGTGTAAAGCATGTGCTTCAATGTTTTAAAAAACAAAAAATAAAATTCAGAGAATAATGTTCTTGACATAGATAATGTTATGGATTCCTTTGTACAATGACAGTTCAACCACAAAGTCCCATCTAAAGGCAATAAAGAAAGCTTATGGACCATCACTATGGGAACAATTGGTGAAAAGTTGTAAGCCAAACGTGAGATAATCAGTGAAGTGCTTTTTGTGGAGCATGTGTGGATATTTTTATAAAGGCAGATCATAATAATAATGTATAGATTTTAAAGTCCAAATTGTAGTTTTAGATATTTTTCTAATTTCTTTATGGTGGTTAATATCATCCTTTTTAGCATATTTTCCATAATCAAGTACCCACTTTCCATTGGGTTGTTTGAAATTATACATAATTCCTTTATGATGATGCTTTATACTGAATGAATTTCATCCTTTAAAAGGTTGATTCTTACTTTATGACTCAATTGTTAATTGATTCAATTGATTTAGATGTCAGCTTAGAGGAATGGTAATGAAAATTACGTCAGATAGGAAGTTGTATATATTTTTTTTTGTCAAGTAACCTAGTTGGTAGAATTCATTGTATATAATAATGTATGTCCCTGTCAATTGAGCTATGCTCATGAGAACAAAAATTGGTTATTTTTAATGATGAAGATTAGCTGATTATACATTATTAACTTATAAATTCTCCCATCCCAAAAATATATGGCTTAGATTTTATTTTTATATGAATAAGATATTTTCTATTTTTTTTAGATAGATAAATAAAATGATAACAGTTATTGAAAACTCACACAAATAAATGTGTGAACCAAGATTTAAACTCTAATTATTGCATTTGGTTAAACAATTTCGATACAATTTCAATATTTTTTTTATCAATTAATATAAAACTTGTAAATTTCTTTTAATTTAGCTAAAAATACACACAAGACTATAGATGTTACTACTTGAGTAATTTATTTTTCTTTTCTTTTTCTCTAACCTATATGGAACTAAATTCTCTACAACTGCTGCACCGAGGATTCCATTGCTTATTGAAAATTGCTGAAAAACACATATAAAAGATGAAAATACTCCTCGGTAGTTAACTGCCGAGGAAAATAGAACCGACTGCAGTTAACTACCGAGGAAAACTTCGGCAGTTAACTGTCGAAGAACTTAAAACCTGAAATTAAATAAGGAAATACATCTAAGTTTTTCCTTAATTAAATTTAATTCGTTAATAAGGAAATATTTGTAATTAATTTCATTGATGTCTATCATTATTCATAGGTTTGACTAACGAGTAATATTTGTAATTATCAAAGAGGTTTAGAGTGTTCCTAACAAAAGAAAGAGTTTCTTTCCCACATCTTTCTCTCCTCCCCACTTTTTTTCCTTAGAAACAAACACACCCTTAGAGACTCTATTAATTTTTTTTTAAAACCACATACACCCTATAATTATTCTAAGCAAAATTACACTTTCAAATTCATTAAATAAGTGATGTCTATGGTTAATAATATAGACCATATACATGACATATTCAATGAATCTAAAATATAAATTTTTGTTTATAATATTAACAAGTGGGTATATACTGTATACAATTGCAAAAACCTGTGATTTAGATATCAAATTCTTGATCAAGTGATTATGGAGTCAAACATCTAATATTTGTGTTACACTGTAAGATCAAATTGATAGTATGAATTTAACTCATATTTCACCAAAATGAGAATTCAAGTACTTTTTTTTTTGGTCGAAATTTCAAGTACTTTTAAGAACGTTGAAACCCACCCTTCTTTTGTGAGCCCCATAATATTTCCCTCATTTATGACATATTTTAATTTTGAAACTTAAAAAAGAATCTAGATTTTTTACCTCTTTTTCATCCTCATCTTTCAACATCCAACCAACCAAAACCCACACTAGTTAAGCCAAGAAATTAAATCATGCTTAATAACCCTCACCGTGACTAAATTCCAATCTTACTCCCAAAGCAAAGGGTAAACGATTCCATCATGAAACTGAATAAGTTCACAGTATCATCATCACCATAAAATAATTCAATCCAAAAGCTCTAAAAAGCATGGCCATCTTCAATTCTTTTTTTCCTAATCTTTTATAAGTTCCTTTTCATAATTCCTTTAATAATATGAACCTATGGTGTCACATCATATTCAATCTAGCAGTTAATTTGGGATCATGCTTTTTTCATCGTGCACTACACGCACTTGATCATGCGTGTGCTTAAACCACAAACATCAAAACTAACAACATTAACAGCAACATTCAACAACAACAACATCAATAACATCAAAGACTATTATGTTCCTTTGAAGTGTGTTCTGTTCTCTTCTTTCCAACCATTTTCCTTTGATATGGGTAGGCTTGCACCATTATCAGAAGAACCTATCAATGAAGAAAATGAAAGAAAATTATCAAAACATAACTCAAAGAAAGGTTTTCAGTTATGGATGAATTGGAGTTGGATCAAGACTCATTTTTCACTTGTTTTCAACAAGAAATCTAACCTCAAGATGCTTCTTAGTGTTCTTGGTTGTCCTCTTTTTCCTGTTCCTATTCATCCTAAATCACCCCTCAATGAGGTAAGTTTTTTTGTTCCATGCAATTCTATACTATACTTTTATAATTAATATCTCTAGTGTGTGCTATAAAATGTATCTTATTACATAATTCTAAGAAGAAATTAAGTACTAGTAATGTTATGATTGTAAAACATTTCATTTCTCTTCATAATCATTCACATGAAAAATAAATAAAGCTGTTTTTTCTCTTTCCATTTTTAGTAATTGCTAAATATTTTTGTCGGTCATTTTTTAGACAAATATTAGTGTACTAGTAGTTATTTTCTCTTCCATCTAAATTTAACCTCATGTTTTAATTACTTCAATCAAAACAAAAGTAAAGAAAAAATGCTTCTAATTATTGGTTTTACCCGATAAAACTCGCCCTTAGGCCCCGGCCATCCTGAGGAAATCTTCAGATGGAACCAAATACTAGACGGTTTGATTGGTTTTTTTGTTGATTGAAATAATGCCTCTATCAGTTATGGTTGAAAATTGAAATAATGTTCTTTGTTGATTGAAAATGGTTACTTACTGCCTTGAAAAAGTTGGCTAAAAGTGTTCAATTTAGGAGTATATATGTATATTTTGGTCATTTTCTTATTTTATATCATATGAAACACCTTTTATTAATGTTTATAATGGCTACTAATGTTACCATGTATATGTAAGGTTTGATCCTTTTTCAGTGATCTTTATTTTGTTACAATTTGTTACAGGTTTCGTCTTCGGCGCAATATATTATACAACAATTCACAGCTGCAACAGGGTGTAGGAAGTTGGAGGGGACAGTGAAGAATGTGTTTACAACTGGGAAAGTGACAATGGTTGTCGTGGACGAGCTTGGATCTGTCGGTGGCGGTGGTGTTAATGGAACTTCAGAAAAAGGGTGTTTTGTGATGTGGCAAATGGTTCCTGATAATTGGCAGATAGAGATTGTTGTTGGTGGCCAAAAGGTTCTTGCTGGTAGTAACGGCACTATTGCTTGGCGTCACACACCTTGGCTCGGTGTGCACGCTGCTAAAGGCGGTGTTCGTCCTCTTCGCCGTGCACTTCAGGTAAGTTCATTTGCTAAACTTGATTTTGAATGTGATTGATTTTGGTTTTTTTTTTTGAAGAAGCTAAACTAACCCCCTCAAATTGACACCAGAAAGAATCGAACCTGAGACCTTGAGGAGGAGCACACTCCCAGGTTCCAAGCCAATACCACTAGGCCAACCCAAGTGTGATTGATTTTGGTTAAAACTGAATTTGAAGTGAAATGCTTTATATTTAGATGTTTGTACTTTGAAAACAAGTTTAGTATGAAACTTAGTGTAAACTTTTCAACATTACAAAAATGTTACTTATCATTATTTCTATTCCTATAGACACAAAATCAATTCTGGTAACTGTTGAACCAAACACACACTTAGTAAACCTTCAAATGTGTTATGAACATATGATGGTGTTTGGAATATTAGCTATATAACATTGTAATTATGAGAAGAAAAGTATTGTCAAAGTGATTAATCAAAGATCATTAATTTGTTTAAATAGTCATAAATGGCATTTAACTACTGCTATTGTTCAAATTTAATAAACTTCAGGACTTACAACACTTGCATATGCTAGCTGCAGGCCAATGAATTGGATCATTTGCTTCCCTAATAAATTTCATTCAACTATTCAATCTAACCACATTCCTAAACTTTCTTGTCTTTTTCTTTATCAGTAGTTATGAAGTTTGAACCTGTGATTTGATAAACATCTAAAATAGCATCACCAGCTAGTCTCAACTAATGTGTGTGATAGTGATTTGTTTTTGTTACCTTAAAAACAAACATTAATTGTAGTTTTGCTATGTAGGGACTAGACCCTTTAGCAGTATCAGCTGTATTCAGTGCAGCACAACACATGGGGGAGAAACAAATCAACGGCGTAGATTGTTTCGTACTAAAACTCTCGGCCGATCAAAAGGACCTAATCGAACGGAGCGACAACACGGCCGAGATGATAAAGCATGCTATATTTGGTTATTTTAGTCAAAGAAGTGGACTTTTAGTGCACTTAGAGGACTCTTATTTGACAAGGATTCAAGCAATAGGGACAAACCCTACATATTGGGAAACAACAATGTCAACAAAAATTGAAGACTATAGAGCTGTTGATGGTGTTATGATTGCACATGCTGGATCAACAACTGTGATGATAACAAGGTTTGGTGATAATCTTAAGGATGGACCTGCTATTACTAGGTTGGAAGAGTCATGGACTATTGATGATGTTGCATTTAATGTTCAAGGGTTGTCTATTGATTGTTTCCTACCACCTCAGGAACTTAACAAAGATTGTCCACAACAACTTCTTGATTGGAGATCATCACTGCATAGATGATATGTCATATATAAAAAAATCTTGGTTGTGTTTTTTTAATTTTTTTTAATTAGGTTTGGATTTGAATATGAGAATGTGGTAGCGTTAAAACTATTGAGAAGAGTTTTTGTTGCCTATTCGTGTTCTGCACGGCTTGAGGGATTAGGGTTGTGCACAAGGATGTCCGATTTATATAAAAAAAAAAACACTAATTGTTACTTAACATGTATAATGAATGGTTTTTGTAATTGTACTAGAGTCCTAACCCACGTATTCTGGGCATAGTAGATGAGTTCGCATACATTGATTGTTAGTATGGAATTTGATTTTGATTTTGTTATAAGCAATGAGATGAATGCTGATAAATTTGGAAGTAAAATGAAAGAACGAATGCTGATAAGAAATTAAAGTACACATATGAATAATGATCACTAATGGAAGGGACAATACTTTTACAACTTAACGAATTAAAGTTCATATCACAAATTTGTACAAAAAAAAGTCAATATCACGATATAGATTAAATTTTATCACGACATAGATAATGATAAATTAATACTTACTATTAATATATTTTTAATTTTAAAAACATTATAACGAGATATATTAAATTTTTGAGTTCCCTTTCTTCCTTACTCATGTTTTAAAAACATTATACTTACTATTTCTTTCACTTACTCATATTTTTTTCAAACCCCTCTCTTCCCTTTGTGCTCTAAACTCGCAAACAAAACTTATGATATTCGAGAGTGGTGACAATCTGGATTCTCAACGGTCACTTTGTCTGCCGTTCCATCTGAGCTATTGACAGAGATAATATAACATGAAGAAAAACGCTTTTGACCCGGTGAAATAAAAAAAGGGCAAAAAGGTTTTTGCTCATGTTACATCTTTGCCATTGGATTAATTTGATGGCTGAGATGGAGCAGCAGAGAAGTGGCCTCGCTGAGGAACCTGTCTGTAGTCTTGTGCGGAGAGAATCAAACCAAAGACCGTGAGTGTTGTACTTGTTGTAGTCTTGTTGTATGTAGTGGAATGGGGTGAAGAGTAGTAGTATCTGAGATGGCATTGTCACATTCACTTCTCCGCTTAGCTTCTTCACGTTTCACTAAACCACATCACCTCTTCTCATTCGCATTTTCATTCTCTACCATCTCAACACAGAAGCCCCCTCCAATCCAAGTCTCCCTTACAGACACAGTGGGTCGCGCCGTATTCGCAACTCGTCCAATCCCCGCCGGAGATCTCATCCACACCGCTGAACCCGCCGTCTGCCACCCTTCACCATCCGCTCCTCATCCCGTCTGTTACTCTTGTCTCGCCAGACTCCCTAACCTCTCTTCACCCTTTTGTTCTCACCGTTGCCGCACTCATACCCAGGTGCGTGCGTTCGTTTTTTCTTCCCTTTTTAACACTCTTCTAATCATGCTTTCACAAAGTCTCCTGAGAAATAACAAAACATGTATTCTTCTCTTCAGATATGTACTTATTTTGATATATTTATAGGAATATTACAATGTTGAGATGAAAGCAAATTGGATGGATTTTAATAACTATTGCCGGTATGACAACTTTTCTTTAGCATCTTCAGTTGCCGTGGGTTTCAATAATCTTTAAACCTCTTGCATGATTCAAGATGTATACATCTTGTCATTTCATCAGTTTAATGGGACTAATTTTTCTCTTCGGTTTTGTAAGTAGCTTAGTAAGTTCTATGGACCATAATTCTTGTGTCTCAGATAAAGGTCTCATCATGGGGTTGGTTATAAACAGAATTGGGAAATTCGGGTGTACAATTTACTGATTGGCGGTGTAATTCTTTATGTTGTTTACAGTCTTCATGAGTTGAATGCTTTCTTTGTTGGGTTAGAGTACCTGTTGTACTCTAAGTAATAAAATTTTGATCATAAAAAACACTTCACTTCTAAAATTTCAATTGGTCTGATTATTAAGTATAGCCCTAAAAAAAAGGGCATCCCGGTGCACTAAAACTCCAACTTACGCAGCATCTGGGAAAGGGTCCCACCATTTGGTGTATTGTACACAGCCTTACCTTGTTTTTAGCCCTATGATTGGCAATTTCTGGTCTGGTTGTCTCCCTAATGATAAATTACTGAAACATTTTGTGTTTGTTAACTCTTAATACCTCAGCTTATCATGTAGTATTTTATTGCACTAAAATTACCTAACCTCTTTTCAAAGGAACCGGGGTTTAAAATTTCCCTTTCTGGTAAAGCGGTTGGCTTGCATGGTCATATCAGGAGTTGCCAGAAGTGACAGTCTTGACATACTTCAACCTGCCAATTTGACACCTGAGATGATTTTAGAGGTGAGAATTTAGAAGTTTATTATAACGACAATGATTAGTTGACAGGTTTCTTCTATAGACAATGAAAACTAGTTAGTTGTGAACATTTGAATGGAAGATCCTCTCAACTCCACTAGTAGTTTTCTCAATGATTCCCTTAATGTTGCCTATCCTAAAATACCCTTCAATTAATGTATGTTTTCTTTTTCAATGACTCTTTTATTCTCATGGAATAACTTCTCATGAAGGGCATTTTTTAGAGATCAAGAACATTAATTGTGCTAACTAAATTTTTAATAATTGTGAAATTAGTTATTTTTACTTAATATCAACACCGGAGGAAGTATTGTATGTCCAACTAGCAAGCACTTTTCATCTACCCTTTTTTCTTGGATGCCTACCACCCGTTAGTTTTCGAAGGAAAGCTTTTTGCTTATCATTGTATTTCATATTAAATTTTCACCATTAATGATGTTCTAATTGAAGTTTGATAATATTTTGGCATCTGTATTCTGCTGCTTTAGTATGTTTATGCATAACATCATTTTTCAGATGGAAGAGGGGTTCAACTTGCTAAGGAATGCCTTCACAAAGGCACTTATTGCAGATGAACAAATTGCTTGTATCCTTCTTTTTAGGAACATTTTGTTTGAAGTAGATAAATATAACACACATGCATAAAGAGATCATGAATATATGTTGAGAGATTACTTATCTTGGCATTTTAAGTTTTAACCAAACAATGGTACATCAATGTTTTGGCACGAATTCGAATCAATGCATTTCGCATTGAGTTGGCTGGTGGTGGATCATATGAAGATCTTCTTTCTTCAGCATTTGCATCTGTAGAAGCCGAAGCTGCTGTTGGAAATGCTGTCTATATTCTCCCTTCCTTCTATAATCATGATTGTGGTGAGTACAATTTTCTTTTACTTTTCTCTATGCCGTCAACATGAGCTTATATTTCTTCAACATCTTTTAAATTATTTATCAAGCACAGTTGTCTCAAAACTGGAAAAGCTAAATTTTAACGAATATTTGTCTTCCATGTTTAGGAGAAATTATTTAACCAGAAAATTACACACGCATAGACAACCTCTCTAAACCTTGTCATTTTTAACCCTGAGAAATGAACAATCTCACTTATTGGTATTGCAGATCCCAATGCACACATTATATGGATAGATAATGCAGTGGCAAAATTGAAGGTCCTCCGTGACATTGATGAAGGTTTGTCCTCAATTGTATTTTATTTGATCAGAAGTTTTTCCCTTTTAATTTTGTAGGATGGCTCGTCCGAAAAGTAGTGCATTCAATGATTCCTGAAAACTTGCTACTCATTTTGATGTATTTGCCTGTGACAGTCTGACAACTTAATGGATTTTTTGCCTATATCATGTTTTATCAACAAAATCTGGTCCATAACCTGGATAGAAAAGGATGCTTGTCTTAGGTAGTCGTTAATAAAGTCAACACTCGATGCAAACCTCTTTCCCAACCCATCTTTTATAACATCAATCATTGACAGAACACTTTAGGAGAATACCTTTTAAAACCTTTTTCTTAAAAGTTTTATTGTTTTTTATTTTTTTAATGAAGCCAATAGTGTTGTTTGGTACGTGTATGTAGCTAACTCTCTCTAGACAGTGCAGCCACCCTTGGGTGCTTTGCTGCCAATCTTTGGGTTCGTTACACTCTTTATGCTAAAGCAAGCTCAAGGGTGCCATTTTGGCTGTTGAAATTGCATCCGAGAAAGGTTGGCATAATCTTTGACTTGAGTGTGACTCATCTCTAGTGGTCTCTGCATTTGAAAACCATTTGCTTATCCCTTGGTGATTGCGTAATAGGTGGGTTAGCTGCATGATGCTAACTACCCATATGCGTTTCTTCTACTCAAATTTATTGAGAAGGAAATGCTTGTGATGGCAAACTTATTTCCATTCGTACCTCCAGTCTGGGATTTACTTGGTGGGACATAATCCCTGATTTTATTTCAGAAGAGTTTTTAGTAATATGAATAATCTTTCTAACTTTAGATTTGAATGACTTCCCATGGATTTTGGTTTGGTCCCCCAATGTCTTGTTTTCTTTATTATTTTTATCTATTTATATATTGGTATTACAGAGTATCAGATAAGGATTAACTATTATTGATCGACTGTTATGGATGAAGAAAGAAAAATAAATTTAACTGATTTGTCTTGAAAATTATTTGACATTCCTCAGAAGAAACTACTAAATCTTGTAATTGGCCTAAATTCTAATGATATCTAATTTCCTTGCTTTTGCTGGTGAAGAGTTCTTAGATTTAGTGAGTGTTTGGTGTGGCGTTGCAAAGTGAGAAATCACGGCAGGAAACTGCGTTCACGTGGAAGCCATGCTTTCTAGCTTCTTTCTATTCACGTCTAGTGCTCTTTGAGACGTACGTTTAGCACATATACCGCCAAACCAAACAGGCTATTAGCTTCATCTAAGCTTTATAGATAGAACTAGAATGAAGTAGTTTACTATTAAATGCCACTAATATCTTGCATGAATGAGATACAAAGCTGTGAGATCATAGAAACACGAATAACTCATTAATCAAACAAATGGAATTAAAAGTTAGCTGTAAGGAGCTTAAAGGACAGAAATGTTCTCATTGACCATGCAAGATGCCAATCTATGTAATCATCCAATTTTAGAATGTAGTTATTCTGTTATCGCATTGTGATTGGTGATCTTGCTAAACTTGGTTTTGTTTTTACCATCCTTGATTTTCAGTCAAAGTTTTCCATGCATCCTTCATAGTCATTGTCTTATATAGTAAATAAAATGTAATAACTGAAATTAGGAAAATACAGGTGTGAGTATGATTCATCATCTTGTTTTATTATTAGAATCAAAAACCTTTTTTATCCTTTCATTTTCTTACATTTTTACTAGAAAGAAACATTACTATAAGATAGTGGACTCAGATTGTAGCAAGTTGCTGGTTTAAAATTATTTCCTAAAACTATCGTTGATCAACTACAAATCTCTTTGGTAAATTACAGGTGAAGAACTGAGAATCTGCTATATTGATGCCAGTCTGGACCGTGATGCTCGGCGAGAACTGTTGTTTCGAGGTTTCGGTTTTCAATGCAATTGTAGTAGATGCTTGCATGGTGATTAGCTATTCTTCTCTAAAAGTTTCTCCTAGGTTTTGTACTTTTGCAGTATTAAGTGGTTGAATATACAGGCTGTGATGTAAACCTGCTCAAATTTTGAGTATTTAGAATTTTAGATGATAGATACCATATCCAACTTTCTGTTATAAACACAAGCATTCAATATATATTTCGTGCCCATGGTAATAAATTAAGTATTGCAAGATGAAAATTGACCTACTCTCTTGTATTCTTTTTTATGGTTGAACATCACTAGGAACTGCCACACTTGAATTGCATGATCATTTTCTTTTACTGAAGAGGAAAAGTTAAACTTCATAAATATAGGTCCTCTTGGTATTTAGAAACTTGTATTGCTATTTCTAAATTTATCCTGTATGTGAAACATAATTTGTTTTTGGGTATATATGAAAAATAATTAATTTATCTTTTATTGCACTCCCTCCGTCCCATAATAAATGAGCCATTTGCAAAAAATATTGTCCCAAAAAAATTGATCCATTTCACTTTTCAATACAATAATAATTTTTTTTCTTTGTACACAAAAAAATATAACTTTTTCCTAATTATAACTCTAATTAATACTACTTTCATCACTCCCAATATTCAATACTCCCTCCGTCCCAAATTGTATGACGTTTTAGGCATTTCACACGTAGTATGAAATATAATTAATTTTGTGTGGGAAATAGATATTATGAGATGTTTTAAAAAATTGTCCTTAATAAATGGTATGAGAAAGATAAATTAAAGAATTGAAAGAAGAGAGAGTAATAAATAATTAAGGATATAATATGAAAAGTAACATTAATGTTTCGTTGGTATTGTAAAACGACATATAATTTGGGACAATTTTTTTTCTTCTTCCAAAACGACATACAATTTGGGACGAATGAAATATATTATACTTTGCATTTATGATAAGAAGGAATGAACCAATACTTGACAAAACACTCAAAATTATTTTTCTGTCTTTCACTTATACATTTTTTTTAATATGTGTGAAATGAACAAAAGACTTAGTTAAGATGGGACTATTTATTGTTAGTTAAAAAAAAAGGGTACAAATACTATTTTTAGTAAAGAAACACTTCCCTAATCCTATTTAGGATTCAGATTAACTTAGTAATTTTTTTTAAAGAGATTAACTACAGTCATATGTGATGCTAAATGGTGCGAAAATATTTCCCACAAACCACACGAAGCATTTGTTTTTATTATTCACCTAAGCATGTCCACACAATTAAAAGCAAGTTACTTACAAATCCACACTTTATTATTTTTATTATTCTCCCAAAAATATTATTATTATAAATAAACAAACGATCGATGGGTACTCCGTGTCTGTTTATTTGCTCGTTTTATTGTGTTGGTGCATGTAAATTTTGTACCTTTATATTGTAACAATCTATATTTATCTTTTTCAATGATACAATATAACAATTATTTGTAAAAAAAAAAAAGACTTAATTACAATTTTGGTCATTCTATTTTTATCTTTCTGAGGAATTGGTCCCCCTATTTTAAAATTCGACAGTTTTGAAAAATAAAACTGTATCTTATACCTTAAAGATTATAGACTATTATTAATTATCACAACTTTCTTGCTACAATTTAATTGAAAAATAAAATTAATTAAATATATCAGTTTTATGTCATTTTATATTTATAAGATAGTTCAATCTGTACTTTATCAAACACTAAAAATTTAATCAACTGGTTTATCCGCTATTAGTTATACACAAACTTATCAACTATCCACTATAAAGTCATCCGTTATAAGTTATCTTATCAAATATTCGTTATTTTTAGCGAAACAAATTTTAAAACTATTATTATTATTTAAAATAAAAATTACCATATATGATTGTTTTTTATGGTGCGTACTTGCTCAGTGTTAGGGGAATAACAAAAATGTATGCTTCGTCCTTTCAAAAGAAAAAAAAAATACATGCTTCGTGCGATATTTGCGAAAATGTTTCGCACCATCAAGCATTTTTCTTTTCCTAAAGTCACTGCAGTTGAAAGAATCTTCACTATTAAAAAGATCAAACGTATTAAATATTCTTGCCTTATCTTTGAAAAATTAAGCTGGTTAATTTTTATTTTTTTTTAATATACGAAATGAAAATAGTCACTGTTCATACACATAAATGGTTCAAACCTTGGTCAGAAGATCCCAAATGACAATTTGTGCATTTCTTTTTTAAGTTGAACTAAGACTTGCATAAATTGAATCGTGATTTTACTATAATTAATTCCTACTAATGCACCAGATTCAAAAAACGAAAAAAAAAATAAAAAGACGAGTTGATGAATCGAACTCAACAAAAATTGAAGTGTAGTTTCCAGGCTAAAAAAGTTTGATTTGCAAGAACAAGTGCATGTTCCTTAGATTTTAATCAGATTAAAATAAAATCAAGCGAAGTAAAATTGACTCAAATTTCCATGGACTAATAGTATTTTTTTGTTTGCTTCAAAAACAAAATAGTATTTTTTTTGAAAAAAAAAACGAAAGTTATTCATTTAAGTTGATAGATTATATCATTCAACATTACTAAAAACGTAAAAAATCTGCGAACAAACTCAAAACATGCAAGTTAATAACATATATAACACACAATGACAAAATGCGTGACAAAAATACACATACATTCAGATATGCAATGTTGACACTAAATAACCGAGTATGAAAAATGGGAAATCAAATGTCACACAAGACGATGAAAAACAAATTGCACTTAGATGACGAAATCACAACGAAAAATTCTTGATCCATGTCAAAATCACTTATTCATATTTAAATAGAGAGAAAAAAATGAAAATGGGTGATTTTGGGTCAAAAATTGGTCCAAAACCATCCCCTCAATAAAAAGATGGAAGAGAGAACATAGATAAAAAAATTAGGACTGACCTGTTGGAAAGGGAGACACTTTTCTCTCAACTACCTCCATGGACTAATAGTAACATATACTAGAGAATAAGCAAGAATCATCATTGCACATATCCTCTACTTCCAGTTCTACTTCATCTCGTAACTCACCAGTTTCTAGGTTTGATGCAACCTTTTATTTATGGATGATGAGTCCCTTTTCATTCTTACCTTCTAATTTCATGACTAAGTCTTCGTTTATGATGTCTTCTGATTTTGTTTCCACCTTCTTGTAGTGTGATTCAAGACTTTGCCCTAACAAACAAACAAGTAACTTGTAGTTTCTTCAAAAAAAAAGAGTAACTTCTTGTAGTGTGATTCAATATGTTCCAGCGCTAGCATCCTTCTTTCCACTGCTTCCATATTATTGGTGTGTGCCTCCATCTGTCTTATGTTAATGTCTTGAAGGTCTTTGTTGTTTTCTATATGATCTGATCCAACATTCCTTCTAACCTTGAATGTGTGCTGCTTGTGAAAATTTGCATTGAATCCTTTCTTGTGTGGTGGTATTATAAGTGTCCATTATTTGCTTTTGTCATGAGTGTTAGTGCAGTTCTAGACCAAAGACTAAAAGCAACAGTGGGTGTTATTCTATTCAAAGAAAAATTAACTAATATTCTAAACAACGTTGTGGTTGCTTTGCTGGAATGAATCAACAATCTTTAACAACGGCGCCAAAAACTTGATGAATAAATTTACTAGCAAGTGTACTAGTGTGTCATAAAGTAATAATATTTAGAGAAAAGAGTTCGTCTCAAAAAGGATTGTCTAGTTTCAACATTACTACTAAGATTATGATTAGGTTAATTGTAACAACAAATGAGGGGTTTTTCACACGGCAAAATGGTTGGTTTTAATTCTTTAAGAGAGAGTGAGTAAACGACTAGGTCATGTCAGATTTCCTTCCTTGATTTATCTAGATAACTACAAAGTAGTTAGCTAATTTATTGGTCAATAACTCTCTTTCAATGGTTATGCTCCCTAATGTCTTAGGTGGGTAGAACCATTGAAGGTTTAAGAACGCCAAAGTATGTAACAATTGTCATTAGTTTTATGTCTAAATCTAATCAATAATTGAATGGTTAAAATAGGTTATGTCTCAAAATTAGGTTTAGTAATTCTTATCAATCTCAAATCGATTTATGGAAAAGGTTAGAATTAATAATCATTGAACACATGAAAATTATTAAGAACAAGATTAACTGAATAAAATAACAAAGTAATCGGCTGAAATTCATTGAATCATTTAAAGTTACATGAACAAGAATTACAAGGAAGTTCCTCTTTCATGATCTACCCTAGAGATGATTTAGCTACTCATGATTTCTAAACACATGTAATTATATATGAATAAGAGAACATGTGAAAAGGTAACTGGTTGATGATTCATTGACTCCCGAATGGTTTTGGTCGCTTCAATCCTTTTGAAATCATGTTTCTTCCTTCGTCTGCTAGTCAAAAGGCGTTGTTCAAATGACCTAGAGGTTCAGTATTTATAAGCGTCCAGTTCCCTAAGTTTTAGGGAAATTAGTTCGCGACGCGAGCCTATTCCTCGCGATGCGAGGCTGGCAGTGAGCATCCCTTTTGGCATGTCGCTTTATCTCGCGATGCGGGGCTCATAGCCCGCGATGCAAGATAGACAACAACGATCACCTTGGTTTTAAATCATATTCTCGCGATTCGGGCTCATAGCACATGATGTGAGGTAACTAGAAGCTGACTCCTTGGTTTCTTCATTGTTTACTCCATTTCTTCTCCCCAAAATGTTTGTAACGACTATGCCCTAAGCTTAATTAATGATAAACTTGTAAAAAGCATAACATGATTACATAGTTGTCTGGTTCAGGTGAATTTCCATGGCTTCAAGGTTTTTTCCCGTCTTTTGGCCATTCATGACTTGTTGAAAGATTTCTATACAAAACTTGACTAAAACTACCCAAATTACCTTCTTAACTACTGAAATGACACTAACTACAATTTGCATGCAAATACATTAGCGGACATGTAGTAAAATAACAATTACACAAGGATTGGTAGAATTTCAAAAGAAAACCACAAAACATGAATTTACACAGTCGTTACGTCTGAAGCCCCTTCATTAAATACGATCGTATCAAATTCTGTATTTGAGAAGTTGAACACTGACTTTCCCATCATGAGGTGGATGTTTTTTTTTTTTTTTTTTTATTATTTTTTTTTGATTTTTTTTAATCATTGGTGATGCATTTTCTGAAGTTATGGTGAGTTATTTACCATTACTTGATCATTGAAAATGGTCTTGAATGTTGTATGAGTGTCCTAAGTCATGGATTGGTCAACAAATCTTGATTATTTGGAAGATTTTAGCCCATTTTGCACCATTGCTTTATACATCTCTCATCTTACCTAATTATTCAATAGTAAAGTAAAGTATAGTAAAATAAAAATAAAACTTAGATAAAAATATAAATTTATTAAACAAAATACTAATAAAAAAATACTAGGAAATATAGTGTATCATAAGGGTGATATATGTAAAAATTGGGATTCAATTTAAAAATATGATAAAGCTGCACCATACTAAGATACTAGTCTTGGTACATAAGAAGATGATATTGTATTGGAACACGGATTCAAAAGAAAGATGTTGTGATCAAAATTGTTTGGAAACATACCAAGAAACGCATTGCATTGAATTGAGGACGAGGTAGATCAAGTATAAATTTATGGTATGGAAAAATCTAAATGCGGTTGCTTAATCAGGATAACATACAAATTGTCATGTGTACAATTGCTAAGATGATGTTGCACAATAGGCCCATTCGTTTGGATGAAATTCAGACTCACCGAAAGATGCTGTGATCCGATGATGATATCCATAACCATAATGGGATGTGCTTACGTCCATTTTTTTTGTTTTATAACTGTTTTTCTTGTAATTATGTGTCCTGTTCTGGTACTGGGGCATTTCTAACTACATATTCTGAACGTGTAAAACATACATTCAGGTTATATAATTCTAACACATGATTTTACATTGAATTTCCAATTTAACATTGTTGATTATAATATGAAGGTACATATGAAATAAAAGTTTGACAATTTGTTTTAGCAGAAACAATCTCTATATGTCCATCTCCAAAAAAAAGGTTAATACAAAAGTTTTATCAAAAAGGGGTAATACAAAAGGTTCCACTAAGGAGAATGGATTAGAACGATCAACTAAGTTGAAGACATCAAGTTCAAGTAGAAATAATGAGCGTGCTAGTAACCAGTCTCCTAATCCTCCTCCAGTTCAACGCAACTTCCCAAACCTAAATCTTATACCTATGTTTTTGCATCTATTTATTGAAAATGTCGTGGATTTCAAAGGTAATGGTCATTATGGATTACATGTTGTTTATGGCTTTCTTGGTCATTTTTTTAGGCTTATTCCATTATTGCCTTGATCTTAAATGAGAACTAAACAATGACTATTAGGGTTATCTCCAACTATTTGGGATAGATGCACAATTTAGAGAGATCAAACATGCTCTGTCTCCTGATGAAATCAACCCATACCATGCACTTAGGGATATATGTATGAGTATGCCAGCTATGGACTTTTTTATTTCACATACATACAAGTATCTGATAGTTCTACCAACCATAAATGAGCGCGGTTCACCATCATAAAATAACTTATTCATGTCTCTTGTAGATGTGAATAACAACCATTTATGGAAGTAAACAAAATTGGTTTTGGACTCTATGATTTTAGAGTATATTTAATCTTATCGTTGTTAGTGTGCAAGAGTCATAACTTTTATTAGGTGGCCAAAAATGCTATTAAGCCAAATATGAAATGGTGAGAATGGTTTTGTGAATCCTTTAGGTGACGTTTACATTTTGAAAATGTTTTCTTTGCAAACAATGAGATACTAGACTCTTGAAGTAAATAATGATTATTTTTTTTTTTTTTTAGGAAAACAATTATGTTTTTTTTAAATAACTTAAAATATGTCATTTGTCCCTACACTTTATCATTTTTTGGTATTAATCCTTGCAATTTTTTTTATTTGATTCCATACACTATGTTGATGTGACATTAAAAAAACGTCAAAACTAACGGAATGTCATGTGGCTTAATTGTTTCACGCCACACGACACACTAAAAGATTTGTTTTTTTCAAAAATTAAGATAAATTAAATCAAACAATTTATTTTTATTTAGTTTTATTATTATTTAAATTAATATTTATTCAGTTTTAATTATAAAAATATAATCTTTTTTTGATAAGGCCAAGAGAAAGGTTGGACACCCGGGAGAATCTGCAGCATCCCAACTAGGTTGGCAGCCCACAAAAACCCCCATCCTCTACCGCATTTCCAATACGTAATATTATTAAAAAAAAAGAGGAAAAATATTTACAAAAGAGGGGGGACTAGGCCAAAACCCTCAAAATGAAGAAAAAAGACAGAAATAAAAGTAACAGAAAAAGCTATGGAAATCTATATTATGGTAGCCCATTCCTGTTTCGTACAAAGTCCGCCAACAACGTAGAAGGCAAAATGGTGAACCAAGTATAGTCATCTATGTCATGTCCCTCTGTAGACATATTCAGCAAGCCGGAATCATTATTACCAATTCCCAGGATGTTCCAAAAAATGATATTCATTTAAACGGTGGAAGAGGATCCTGAGAGCGGGTTTTATATGGAGCTGTTAGCATATTCTTTTTTCTGAGACTTGGAAACAACCTTTGTAAATGGTATCTCGGTTGCTGCTGCCTTTGATAGCCAAGTGTGCATAAAATCTAAGTCTTTTTGTAGCACCGGATCTATCTTAGAGCCCTCCAGAGCCACAATACTACTGATATCAAGAGTTTTATTTTTTACGGGAGATAAAACAAATATAGTATTTTCCTCAAGATTATGTGCCACTATATCATCAGAAACATTCTCAAGCTGCATACTAAAATTATGATTATGAAGAACAAGACTATGAGAAGTATGAGTTACCACAAGTGACGGAGTTCCTCCCAAAGTGTCTGTGCGGTTTGCCCCTTGGTTTGCTGCCGGAATTGCATCTATATGGTCAAGTATTTCTTCCTCATGATTCAAAGGCTCGGTCTCTGATGACTGTTGTACTGGGACAATTTTCTGTGGTTCAGGTATTGTTTTCGTTTCCTCTTCCACCGTAGTTAGTTACGGAACAATTTTGTCTGTGGCGCCAAAAGCTATTGAGGAACCAATGCCAGAAGGTTTTTCTTTCATCGGTACCTGTCGCGCCATTTTTCGAATATCAAGGCTATTTAATTAGCGTTTGACTCACTATTTTATTTCACGACTGAACATTTAATTTTAAGAGAAACGGGAAAAAAAAGTTTGAAACACCCCTTTGAAAAGATTTAGGGTTCGGGGGTTAGTTACACAAAGGGAAGGTATTAGCACCCTTTATGTCCGTAGTACTCTACGAGAACCTCTTGGTTTTATTTAACGCTTTGCGCTACAACTTGCTTATTTTGAAAAAGGGTTAAAGTGGTAAAGGAAAAAAGAGACCTACTTATCTACATTTTTTATTGATTTGGAAG
>Ga0228711_1005089_pt1 | contig 20051 bp, 16 predicted proteins | sample MedpolnodulmetaG_2_FD_177996 | JGI IMG/M metagenome (GOLD analysis project Ga0228711, IMG submission 177996) | Root nodule microbial communities from Medicago polymorpha collected in Santa Monica, California, United States - brown nodules | ecosystem: Host-associated > Plants > Roots > Nodule... | reverse complement strand
CCTTGCTGCTGCGGACGGACAGTTGCGGTTCGGACATTTGCGTTTCCTCGATCAAATCCCATCGAAGAATAGCGATTTCGGCTTCAGATGGCAAGAAAATCACGTTCAGATGGCTAACTATCGATACGGGGTCCCTATCGATAGTGATGGCGCATGAAAATAAGCGTCCGGGTGATGGAAAGTATCCGCCATTTAGTTTCCGTTTGTAGAATTGAACACGTTAATTCAAATGGTTAATAGTCATCTAAGACGCGGTCGGCGCGGCAGGCGCGCGATCTCGTCGCGCAAAAGCTGGTTGTCGACCTTAAGTCGGGTGTTTTCCAGCCGCGGCGCCGCATTGTCTTCCCGAAGGGCGGCGTTCTCAGAGCGCAGGTTCGCGACCTCTACTGAAAAGCTGCCCGACCTCATCGGCCAGGACCCGTCATGAGCTCGCGCAACGCCTTCAGCGAAAGCGTGTCGGCGCCGAGTCCCTCTGGCACCACTCAACGCGTCCCGCATTCACTTATGCACGCTCCCCTTAGCCGATCCGGTCTGCCATCCAATTTGCCTCCGGTTGCCATTTCCAAATGTCGGAGTTGAGGAGAGCAAAGTCATGCAGCCCAGTTGGTGGCCGAGCGCGTTGAATATTCTGCAACCCTTGGCGGGTATCGTGAGGCTTCGACCGAATTGGAGTTTGGCATGAGCCTTAGCAGGATCGTCGGCATCGTAACCACCATACTGGGAGGCGTCGGCATATACGCGCTTCTTTCGCAATCTACGGAAGCACTCTCGTTCACCAGAGCGCATGCAGCGTTTCTTGCGTATAAAGGACTTGACACCAATCCGATCGAAACCGAAATCCGAACCCGTATTGAGACATTATGCGCCCCAGTAGCCGCAGAAAAACTTCACATTGCCGCGGCTAACGAAGCCATCTCGCAAAGCGTCGCAGTTCTGGCCAAGGCGAAATCTCTCACCGTGGATGTCGTATCTCAGATTCTTACACAGGCAGCGCAGCTTGACGAAGAGGCGCCACATGAAGCTCAGTGCGTAGCTGCTTTGACCATTCTTCGCAGTAAGTACCCGGACGTGTGGCGTGCGGTTGATCAGTTCGGAACGAAAGACGATCGCCCGCTTGCTGATATAGGACGCGTCATCGATGCCGCTTCCAAGTAGATGGTAGTGATGAGGTGCGGGGCTAATCGGGGTGGTGGAGCATGCCCTGCTGATATCCGTGCCTCACTGTGGGATCCGACGTCCACCTCAAGGGCCTGGCGCTGCACGACGCCGACCATGATATCCGAACGCCCACTCACGAACTGACGGCCCCCGCGACGTTCCACGCAGCCGCTCGGCTGGGCGCTCGGCCCCGACGGTCCCCGGTAGGCGTGGCATGCAGCATCTCCCGTCGGAGGAGGGGAGGGGAGCATGCCTGCGAGCAAACCGCCAGTCCGTTCGACGCCGAATTGGCGTCATCGATGCGCTGCTCGCCCGATCGGAGGTCGTCATCGCAGAGGCGAGGCGGACCGGCCCCGCCAAGAGCGCTCGGGCCGAAGAAGATCTTCTGGTCTACGATCGCGATTGGGATGAGGATGTCAGGCTCGATGAATGGCGCGTCGTGCTCACCGAGACCGAAGGTCTGCCGCCGGTGCTGCGCGCCGCCCTGCTGCTCGACGCCTGACTGATCTGCAGGTCCTGCAGCATGCGCCCTAGCTCGGCCAGCTGCTCGCCGCCGAGGCGCTGCGGCAAGCGGGTCTCGCATCTCGCCCCCATCAATCTCGGCCTGAAATCCATCCCGGTCGAGCGCCGTCGGCATCGCGCGCTCGACACCCCGCCTGCTGGCGATCGTCAATGGCATCATCGCGGCCGCGGAGCTCGGCCTCAAGGAGCACGACCGGGCCGGATGCACCAAGGCAAGGTGAAATATCATGAATCTGTGCGTCTGAATGGCGTTGGCAGTGCATGAAGGGTGGGCAGCCGCTGGTTAGGAATCAGGATTCGCGGTAATCGTCCCCTCAAGTTCTGAGGGGGATACGGCATGAACCGCGAGCAGTGGGCGATAGGTTTTGACAAGCTTCCGAGATGGCTTTGCCCGCACTGCCAGAACGGTCTCCTGCATCCGATGAAGGACTATCCTCATGTTGAGGAGACCGAATATTCCAAGGAAGAGCAGAAGCTTCAGGAATCAGAGCCGGACTGGACGATGGAGCGGTTCGTCGCCCTGCTCAAGTGCGATGTCGCGCATTGTGGAGAGGTCGTGGCTGTCGGTGGCAACCGAGTGGCAGAGTTCTTTGAAGACTGGAACGCTCACAGGCAATGGTGGGAAAGCGTGCTTGTGCCGATGCTTGTTCGTCCGGCCCCGCATATCATTCCGGTTTCCAAAAACCTATCGGACGCCTGCGCCATGCAGCTGCGCAAAGCCTTCGAGCTTTACTGGCTGGACAAGGCCGCGTGCGCCAACCGGCTCCGTATTTTCGTCGAGCGCCTGATGGATCACTTTCAGGTGCCGACTCAAAAGCTCGATAAGAAGGGTAAGCCGTACGACCTGAACCTTTCGCAGCGGATCACCGAATTTGACAAGATGAAGCCGGGCCACAAAGACGCGCTCGACGCCCTACGCCATGTCGGGAATTACGGGAGCCATGAAGGGCAGGGCGACATGGACGCTTTGCTCGACTGCTTTGAGCTGCTGGAAGACGCGCTTGCCGAGCTGATTGACGAGAAGAAAGCCATGCTGGCGGCAAAGGCGAAAAAGCTCATCCAGAACAAGGGGAAGAATACGTGGTAGGCCCGTGAAGCACCATTACATCCCGCAGTTCTATCTACGGCCGTGGTTGGGGTCTAACCACAGGCTTGAAGAGTTTGGGAGGGTGCCGCCGTCCAACCAAATCCGCTCGCGGCGGCGCGGTACCAACTCGACGGTACGAGGAAGACCTGTACATCATCCCCGACGCCACTGCGGAGACCAAGCACAACGTCGAAAAGATTTTCATGGGTGTGGTCGATGCCTCGGCCGCGAAAGCCCGCGACCAGCTGCTGACCGGCGTCATGCCGACCGGTGAGCTGCGTGTAGCCTGGGCACGTTTCCTGCTCTCCCTGATGATGCGGACGCCGGACCAGATTGCCGAGTTTAAGCGCCGCATCTCGGATTACTGGTTCAATCCTGACACGGAATTGCTCGCCCGCTATGAAGAGGCGAAGCAGAAGGGATGGCCTGCGACCCTTGAGGAATACCTGAAAGGCAGCGACAAGAAAGTCCGGAGCGTATAGCCGTGATGCTCGCCACGGATATGATGCAGCGGGAAAACCTGCTTCGCCTGCTCATGGGTGCGATTTGGCGGGTATTGGATACCCGAAATAAGATTCGGCCGTTCATGATCTCTGACCGGCCGCTGGTAATGACCAACTGGCTGATGCGGGATGATGGACATTTCGGACTTCCTATCGGGCCCCACCATCTTTTCGTGGGCTTCACGAAGCAGAGTTTTGTCGATGACTCTGCTCCAAACCGGCTGGCCGCCTCGTCCGCCTGACGAACGAAGCGACGATCGGGCAGGCTCGGAAGAACGTCTACGCTCTCGATGCGACCTACATTGCCGATGTCCGAAAATTCATGTCAAAGCGGGACATTATGCAGCTCCTGCCAACAGAGGCGAAATGAGTTGACGAGGGGTATCCGGCCAAGAATTTGAGGGTGAATTCCCCACCCTTCTCGGCGCTTCGTCGCTCATGCTTGCACCCCTGCCTGCTCCTGATTGGTTGCAGTTCCCGCCGCTTTTGCTTCCTTGGCGTCAAGCCGCTGGATAAGGCCCAGCCGCATCGCCCGGCGCTTGTTAATCGGGCTTTCCTCTGCGATCTGCCGCAGTGCCAGACCAGCCTTGTCCATGATGGTATGTATGCGCGGGTCCAACCCACCTGTGTTCAGATACTGGCGCAAGCCGGAAATAATGTCGGAAAGCTTCGACCCTTCGTAGGACTTCAGGATGCGGACGAATTCGCTCACCGGCAGCTTGGCGGCAACGTCGTACAGCTCCTCCTCGTAGCCTCGCGTACCGAGGGCGATAAGCACCTCGTCTGGGTTGACCTTAGGTGCCTGTTCCGCCTCGGCCACTGCAATTTTTTCTTTCACCGGACCCGTCAGCTCATCGCCGAACCGCTCAAGCCGTTCGAAATCAAAAGCGCCCGGCTTCGTCTTGTTGGCCGCAATGTACCGGTCCACCAGCTGTTCTGAGCGGTCATCCCCCAACTCCCGGAACAGCCGTTCGAAAATCGCCATATCGCCAAGCGTCATGAATTCGATATTGCGCATGTAGCATTCGAAGAATTTATCGAGGATGCCTTGTGCCGGCTTCGTGAAAGAATAGTGCATCTCATCCCAGATTGCTCGCACTTCCTGTTCGGCCTTGTTCTTCTCCTCGGCCCGGTCCAGCTCGGCTGCGTGCTTCTCAATTGCGGCCTTATCGAAATAGCCGTTCTCGATACCCTTCAGCAGCACCAGGTCAAATTCACTGGTGTGCGTGTAGCGGTACTTCAGCAGCAGGTCGCGCCACTTCATATCGAAGTCAACGTCGTCCTGCTTCGGGGAATAGGTGTGAACCCGCTTCAGGTAATCGAGCGGCGGAGCCGTCTTAGGCTGGAAGTGACTCCATCCCAGCAACGTAATGACGGCCGCCGCATTGACGGTGACGATTTCCGCGTACTCATCGATGAACGGCACCAAATCCTTCACCAGCGCATGAATCTTTCGGATGATCCGCACATTCGTGATGCCGAGGGCAATAGCGTCCTGGCGGACCAGCACCGAAACCTTATCCGTCTCTTGTATCGCAATACCGGCGATTTCCTCGCAAGTCGGCTCAAAGCGCAGATAGACGTCCACCACCTTCTCCAGGTAGGACGTGAACTCCGGCTGGTCCTCAAGCTCTTCATCATTGAGCAGCAGTACCACCTTGGATGACCGGTCATCCCGGAGCTGGGAGATATAGCCCAGCACATCCACGCTCCGCAGGTCTTCGCCCTTGCGTTCAAGGTCATCGATAAGAATGAGCTGTTCACGCGCGAACAGCGCCGCCACCTCAATAGCGGCCGTCATCGCATCCTCGTGGACGAAGCTGGCTTTGTTCAAGGCCCACTTGCTCCACGACTTCAGGTTATCGACCACGCTGGTGACGTTCTCGATGTCGAACGGTTTGCCGATTTGGTCGATGTCGATGGCTGACTGGAAGACTTCCCGCTTCAGTTCCTTGATGGAATTCAGGCCGAACAGCGACGCTTTGGCGTATTTCTTCGCCTTGATCTTCTTATCGGCCGCCGTCTTCTTCAGCACCTCGTCCCATGTATAGGTCTTGCCGGTGCCCCATGCGCCCCGGATGCACAGCACCTGCGGTTTGTCATAGGCAAGGAAGCGTTCGATAGCAGCGCGGACGTTCGTAACGGACATGGGTGGGCTCCGGGTTAATCCTGTTTCTTCCTGTCACGGGCAGCTTTCGCCTCTTCGACCTTTTGCCACCATGGCAACACTTCGCTCAGCTTGAACGGGAGGGCTTTGCGTTACTTGGGCTCGCCTGCGATCCTCGACCGAATCGATCGCGCGCCCCAACCGGCATGTTTCTCCTCGGTCGCTGCCCGGAACGTCTGCAACAGCTCGTCTTCAGTCGATACCATCAGCAGTTGCTCCAAATCCTGAATAGGGCAGAAGATCGGAAGGCGCTTCAAGTGAGCGTCAGTCATATACTTCAATGGCAGCTTCATCCTCGGAAAGCAGATCGAAAAAGAGAAGCTGACGTCCCAGACGGGCTACCCATGAGTGCAACACCCAGCTTCTTGGATCGCCGCACATGAGCATCATGATTGGAGTAGGATTTCGCGCTGCTGGGGTTTTGATGATCCTTTTCAGGCACGCTCGATCTTTCCAGCTAAGGCTGCCAGAGACAGCGCCTGGATGCGTGTGCCAGTCGCCGAGATATGTGTCCAGCCTGCCTGACTGTTCATAGTGGCTCGCGATTTCTGCATGTTGCCAGCCCAGGTCCGGAAGAAAGCTATGCCGCTCACGGACTGCGCTCGGGCCGCCTGGGATCATCGCCGTGACGACGGCGACATTTGGCTCGGCCCGATATCCCATGAAGGTGCCGCCAGTTTCTTTTTCGTACCACCGATCCGCATCGAGACACATCTCGTCCCGCACCGCCCTAGGGAGCCAGACTACGTGTTGCATCTGCATTCAGGCGCAGGCTGTAGTTCATCGACCCTCCAAAGAGGTGGGACTCGTCTAGTGCCATCGTGCAGAGAAAGAGTGTGGATTACGGACCCGTTGAACTCGTCCGGCTGCGAAAGGACGTCCACTGCAAGCCGCACCGATTCTAGGGACAATTCCTGAAGATCGAACGAAGCGCCGGTGAATGTCAGTTCCGCACATCCCGGTGGCTGCCTTAAACCAGAGCTTTCCCCAGATCCGGGCGCTTTTTCAATAACTCCCTTCTGGTAGGCGAACTCGCGGCATGTCGGGCAGCCGGATTTCGGGTGGTAATAGGCGACGACGCCTCCTCTTAGGGACAAGGTACCGAACACTGAAATGAGCGGCTTCTCGGCTCTCTTACAACAGTCGGCGAGCAACCGTGAAATTCCGGGGGATGCTGTCGCATCGATTATAAGGTCTGACCTGGCTATGATTGGAGGGAGCACGGAATGATCGCCGTTGCCTTCATCCGCGGTGGGCATGCCGAGAAAGTGACGGTGGGATTCGACCGATACCCAGGGGTATTGAGCCTCCACATGCTGTTTGATCGCTGTCGTTTTCAGGGTGCCCCAAGCCGTACTGCCCAATGGCCAGCGAATTGAGTTGCCAGGCTCGACGATGTCGTGGTCGACGACGACGAGCTGGTTACACCCGCTTCGGGCCAGCTCGATCGCGACGGGAGCGCCTATCGCTCCCAGTCCGAAGACTGCCACCGTCCTGTCCCTCAATATCTTGGTAGAAGGGACGCGGAAGCCCACGTCCATTTCACCAGCACGGTAAGTAGGGATGATCGCAATAGACGGTTTGGTGACCTTTGCCTGGCCCGGCTTTGGATCGCGGAATGATTTCGATGGACCATAAAGCAGAGGAAAGAGGAATGCGTCGCCCTTAATACCCGAGCTAAGGTCGGTCGCTTGGACAGTGACCGAAATGGAAATAGCAGGCGACGTCTTGTCGACGGGGCGCCGAGCGAAAGCGATGTGATCCTGCACCTCCTTGTCACGCCACCTTCCGGGCGGCGGAGGAGCGAAGCGGCCGGTGCGTCGCCAAGGAAATGCTGCGGTGTGACTCTTGGCTTGCAAGTCCGGGGGAAGGGGAAAGTCTCTGGTCGCAAGTACCGTCCCGTTTAGGGCTTTGATTTCATCCACCGCGCCACGGAACTTGATTTTCTCTCCCACCTTCTCGATCGAGTAGGTAAGCCGCAAGACTCCTGTTTCGGCGTCCTCAAGGCGCCAAGCAGAATCGACCAGCACATAGCTGCCTTCGACGAATGCCTCGAAGTTAGGCGCTAGAGCATTCCACCAGACCTCGATCGGCTCGGCCTGCGGGTCTTCGAGGCCTGTCCCGTTCAAGGCATTTTCAAGCTGTTTCTCGAGTAGGGTGGCCAAGGTCCATTCCGCAGACCAGAGGCCTGTATCTCGTCCAAGCAGACAGAGGGTTCCATCGGCAGGTGAGCAATGCTTTTCCGGAAAGCTGGATGGATCTCCTCGCAGCGCCACCTGCGGGCGAACGAATGGAAAGCTGTCTGGAAACGATGCCTGTAATGGATATAGGCGGCCGTCAGATAGAGGCCAATCGAATTCGAGCCGCAGGATCCCGTCTCGCAGTTGCTTGTCATCGATACGAAGGGTATCCCCGACGAAAGCGGCGATATCACGCAACTCGAAGTCGAACCTACCCTTCCAAGCATGCTCCCAATGCGGAACCATGCCCGGTTGCAGATGGCGAAGTTCGATCATTTCACCCTACTGGCCGGTCCGGCGGCTGCGGAGGATCCTTCGGGCCGGGTGGAACGCCATCCGGGCGTCCCGGCACGCCGGGTGGGGGGCCAGGAGGTGTGTGTCCCGGGATTCCCGAACTGGGTGGCTTTGACATTCAAGTCTCCATCTCTTTCTAGAAGTGATCGAACCACGATTCGCCCTCGCCTACAATTGTAGCACTTGGGCGTCAGCAATTATTTGTTGAAAACCCCCGCGGTCCTCGTTCGTTTACATGACCGAGGCGGCTAACCGTGGAATTGCACTGCCCGAAGCCATGCAACAGTCGCTGCATAAGTCGGTGACACAGGCCGCCAGCTATTATAATGACGGCGAACGAAAGGCGGGCAGGGCGGCAAGGCTGGTCATTTGACGTCGGGGAACCAGACAGTTCGCCCCTGGCCTAAGCGCGGCGCCGCTTCCCTGGGCGCGGTTCCTTAGGAGCAACCCCGTTAAGGCGTTGAGCGCGAATGCGGTTCGTTACGTCAGTTATCTCGACCTCTGCGCGGGCGAACTCGTCCTGTGGCAGAAAATGCCCTTTGATCCAGCCATCGATATAGGTTTGGAGACGATCGACGGAGCCGCTCTTGATAAAGGCAAGAGTTAGGGCCCAATTCCTATATCTGATAAGCTTTTCGCATAGGATGGATGTGGCGCGCATTCTTTTCAGATCGTTCGGCCCGCCATTCGTCCAGAGAGCATTGAGGAATGCTATGGCCACCTTCAGATGCGACCTCATCTCGGCATTCTTCGTTCCAATGAAGTTCGCAATTGCCTGAAAATCCAAGAGATCAGGGGAGCTATCGGTCTCTAAAGCGTGGATTAGCACTTCGGCCTGAAGCGCAAGGTGACCATGCCGGCGCCAAGCCAGCTTAACCGTTAAATCAACGTATCGCGGAGTGTCGATATAGCCTCGCTCCGCGGCGAGCACGAACACAGCGTGAAGCCATACGCCATGTGCCGAGCAGGCGGCCTCAGCGACCTGACGATAATGCATATCTTCTGAAACGAGTACATATCCCTCCGCTGCCAGGTAGGCGGCATCGAGAGAGTGCGTGTCGAATACCTCGGTGATCGTCAATGCGATCTCTGAAGGATTGTCCGGGGCAGTCGCAGGCCTGACTTCACAGGCTTGCTCGATTTTGCCGATCTGCTCCTCGATGTAGGTGCGTCGAACTGCGATATCTTCTGGCGTGTGTTCCTGCTTAATAAACTCTCCATTGTGCCAGGCAACCGTCAATGACGGCTGACCGTCGACCTCGTGCTTGTCCCTAAGGGCTCGCAGTTCATCGATGACCGATTGAGGAACGACGAGTGTCCCGAACACCTTTTGCAAGATGTCGAAGGCCTCCATCGTGGCGACGGACCAAGCGGCATAAGCATCGAGCACGGCGCCGCCGGCGCGGCGCTGCTCAATGACAGATGTCGCTGTCAACCGTTCCGTTTCGGTGCCAATGCATGTGCGGATATCGAAGTCGAGCGAGCGGATGTATTCGGCAAAACCTATCGTGTCGCCGCCCAAATGCGCCGCGACCATATTCAGCGGAAGGTTCTGGAGAAGATACAGATCAGCGGCTTGACGGTTGCTTTCGGAGGCGCGTCGGACCTGTTCCAACGCTGGCTGGATGTCGCCTTCAGCCATCGTGATCGTATAGAAGCCCTTCGCATCGGGAAACCTCCTCTCGAAGTTCTCCATGACGTCGTGGAGCGCGTGTAAATACTTGTGCTTTATCTCCGTTACGCGCCATTTCCGACTTTCGCCAAACGCACTCGGCATGTCGAACGTGTCGCCAACCTTCAGGCCATTGGCGGTTGCCGCCAGAGAGTGGTTTGGGCTGAGAATTCCGTCGGCGGGCCGGTCCTCCCCATCTTCGATAACGAAGGCGTGACTCTTGCCGTGTTCGTCCTCGAGCCGCACCCAGGTGTCGATTCCGATGCTCTCAACAGCCGGAATGAGACCGTGGTCGGGGCTCATCATTATGAGTCCGAGGTAGCGGAGGGCGGCATCTGGATCGTTCTTCCCTGATTGAAGAACGTCATAGGCATATGCGAGCGCCTTCGTTCCTTCTCCTGCTGCACGCAACAGCTGGGCCAGAATCATCTTCTGGCCCGAGGTGCCGACCACGGTCGTAAGATCGATGCTGTCCAGTATCGGTTTCACCTCATCGGCCCGATCGCGGCGGCGCAGAACGGCGATGAGATCGAGGTAGTTGTCGAGATTTGGTTGGGTCTCAACAGCCTTACGCAGGGCATTCTCAGCCTCTGACAGCGCGCCGCGGTTAAACTGCAGGGCGCCTTCGGCATGCAGAAAGAACGGCAGCTCGCGAACCTGCGGCGGGAGGCGGTCGAAAAACCGTACAGCGCGCTGACGGATCGGGCTATCATTCACGAAGGCTCGCGCGAGCAGACGTAGTTCCTCGCTGTCGCGGTCCTCTGCTACCCGACCGTCAAGCAGATCGGCGACGATCGCCCAATCACCTCTTCGGGCAGCATGATGGGCAACCATCAGTCTGCCGGCGATGTGGCTATTCTCATCGATAAGGCCGAGCGCGGCATGAAAAGCACGTTCAGAGATGTCGTCAAGCTGCTCCATCCGAGCGAAATCGGCAACGACAATGCTGGCACGCGGATCCGCGGCCGCCTCGATAGCTAGGGCTTCAATTCGTTCCTTTCGTCCATCCTTGGCGCCGAGCTTGATGGCGGCCATCTCGGCTGCTGTCGCGATCAGCAGCTGTTCAACGGCGGGAATGTGATGAGCCTCCCCCTCATAAAGGCGCGCCAGCTCTGTCCAATTGCCCTGCGACGAGTGGAAGCGGAACCTCAGAACGGTCGCATCCGGACCATCCGGGAGTTTTGTGAGAAGCTCTTCCACAAGAGCATCGTCGCCGGCTTCGATTGCGGCGAACGTCGCTCGGCTGATGATGTCCGGATCGTCTGGCGCGAGCGACAATCCCTGGCGCGCAATCTCAAGTGCTCGGGGGATCTCGCCGAGCGCATGTAGCGCTACGATGAGATTGCCGCAGAGAGCAGCGTCCTCGGCGCGAAGAACCCCGTCTGTATTCCGTTCCTGGTTCCACTGCGCAACAAGCGTCCTGACAGCAGCTTCGAGGCGTGCCCGATCGTCCGAGGTGAAGAGACGAGTACTCTGATAGCTCTCGCGGGTCAGGATCTCGTCGATATCGGCCTCGGCAGCAAATTGAGTGGCATGGTGGTTGGCCGGATGAGTGGCGGTGGCCTCTCTTGCGGCGGACCACCATTCGCCGGCCGGCCGACGGCGGCGAATGAAATCGACTCGGGCAATCGCGACAGCCGGTGTGCCTTTGAGTACTTCTGGGACAAGGTCGAGCGGTTCGGTGATGGAGGTATCGAAGCGAGCGGCCTGAACTAAGCAGCCTGCGAGACCCTCATTGGTCGGATCCTCTTTGAGCGCAGCTGTGCCAAACGAAAGTAGTTCCTGCCACTGGCCTTGTAAAAGGAGTGAAAAGGCCTTGTTGGCGACGGCTTTCGGTTCATTGGGCGCGTGCTCATAGGCTTCGGCGAGCGTCGCCGCTGCCTTCTGATCGTCGCCGAGTGCAAGCAGGCATGAGCCGATATTTGCCTTGATACGGAAGAGGATGCGCCCCGATGCGGAGCTCTGCACGCGACTGAGGAGTTTTTCGAGCAGCGGAAGCGCTGTGCGAGGCTTGCCGCTAGCGGCCATGTCACGGTACGTGTCGATTTCGCCATCGAGATTGGCTTCAAACACGCCTGCCGTAATTGTCCCGTCACCGGGGAGGGATGGAAGGTGCGTGATCTCCGCAAGCCTAGCCTCGATACGTGAAAACCCCTCGCTCAGTTCGGATCGTGTTTCGCGCTGCGCCAGGGAAATCTTTTTGGCCTCGTCAAAAATCTGCTCGCTGAATGGCCCGAAACCCGGGTCAAATGCCTTCCGAGCCTTATCATCCTCGCTGATCTTCTCCTCGAGCGTATTCCACCCCCAGATAAACACGCGAAGCTTGTTGCCGCTTTTGCTGAGCTCCAACGTCAGTTCACGCGCGAGCTCCTGCATCGCAACGTCGTCAGGTGCAGTAGTGGTGATGAAATATTCCCTGAGCGGGGGCTTGAAGGTGAGCGCCTTTCGGACCTCGGTGCGGACTTCTTCCTCTGTGAGCACATGACCATCGCCTTTCAGCTTGCATTGAATGCCGACATGGTGCGCGGGGTCGTCGTTGCGGAGCCCGAACAGATCGACGCCATTCTGCCGCTGCCCACGACGTCCGTTCCGTTGCACGTTAGGGTCATTGAGGAGGCCACGCCAAAGCACGATCGAGGCACGTTCGAAAGCCTGCTCGTCGGCGGGTTTTGGAATCTGTGTTGCAGCAAGTCGCGACATAGGCCGGTCTCAGAAAGTCAGGCCGGGGTCATCGGGCGACTGGGCAAGCAGCGCCGGAACACGGCTGTAATGGTTGATCCAAAATTGTGTTTCGGTGCTGATCCAGCCGGCGACCTGCTGCAGCGAGGCATAATCGGCTGCCAAGTGCCTGTCGAATATTGGCTCGTGATGGGCGATCCGGTTTCGGAAGGTGCGAAGATAGTCGAGCGGCGTGTGCGCCGCCTTGCGATTGAGGCGCGCACGAGGGAGGAAGGCATTCTTGACTACTGGCTCAGGATCACCCATATTGCACCTCGTAAGCCCTGGATCCGCCTCTGCCTTCGGCATGCGTCCGGGGCTCAGCTTTTTTTGGGGTGATCAGTTCTGCGGCGAGCCTTCTCATCCTGCGACTCCCTTCGTCGTCGGAGTCGCTTGGTGACGTCGGTATCCGCGTTTCGCAACGGCCTTGCGGGCGGCCTTGTTCGCCTCTTCAACTTCCCGAAATTCCGGTTCGAGTTCCTGCAGCCGCTTCACAAGGCCGCTCAGATCATAGGTATTGCTCAGCTTGCCGCCGTTGCTGGCACGCCGTTCGATTCGCCGAACAAACCCTTCCCGCTCTAATTCGGCGATGTATCGTTGAACCTGGCGCTCGCTTAAGCTGAGCCGCTGGGCAAGCGTTTCCTTGCTCGGATAGGGCTTGCGCTCCTTGTCCCACCAGAAGTCGCAAAGCTGAAGAAGCACAGCGAGTTGCGTGGGATTGAGATTCAGTCGGCGCTGTGCTCGCAGGAGCAACGACGGAACAAGACAGAAGCCGAGGTCCATCACCGCCTGGCCCCACTTTTCGGCGGAAGCCTTTTTTGTCACTTTTGCCGGAGACGCAGGTTGCCCATCTTCGGGCCGTTGTTCAATATCGCTCGTCATGCTAAAAACACTCTACATTGGCTGTTCGCCAATAAATGCAGTGGGTTGCATCCATTTTCAAGATGGCGCTACCGGTCACCAGTGACCCTTGAGACTAGACATAGGTGTCCAGTCCCTAGAAGACAAGAGTGTCTCCTTAAGAAATACTCATCGTTTTAATCGGACGAAACGCAAGCGCAGATAAACGAGAAATGTTACGGGGGCGGTCGGGTATGACCGGTGGTACGCCCCCAAGAGAGGGACAAGCACAGTTAGAAGTCGTCTCTCCAGGGCCTCGCCACCGTCTCCTTAGGAGGAGACGACAGCGCGTTATGAATCTCAGTCAACCTAGAGCGAAGCTCGTCAAAGGTGATGATCGTGACTTCGGAAAAGGCATTCCGAATGATCTCAAAAGACTTTTTCAGATGCGTCTCTTGAGCTGACGTTCCGGCGATGACAATGCATCGCACCGCATGCGCATGGATGTCATTTCGTTCAGTTTCGTCCTTAAAGAGCGGCAAATTTTTATGAAGCCGGAATCGTTGGTCCAGCACCTGATATATGGCTCCGTTCAGTTCTGCCGATGGACCGTAGACATCAGTTCCTCGATACGCGCTCTGGGTTAGCAAGTTGGTTTGGGGCCGCTTGATTTCGATCAGGGCCAAGTTGCCGGTCGAAGCCGTGGCCATCAGGAAATCGGCAAATTTGCCGTTGCTACCATTGAAGCGTTTGCCGCCGACATAGGCGTTTTCCTGGATCATGATTGCCGGCGCGGAAAACGCCATGCTGAGAATGAAGGGATTATCTCTCAGGAACGCCTGCCATCTCGATTCGGGCAATTCCTTTGTGAGCATTTCGTTAAAGCGGTCAATCAGTCCCTTCAGCGTAACGAGCTCGATCTCGCTCTTTAGCGCCAGCAATGCATGGGGCTCGTCTTTCGCCAGAGTATCAACGCTCTGCCGCACGAGCCGCACGGCTGTGCGCCGATCTCGCTTCGAGATCCCGGCATCAGTTGCGTATCCCTGAGTGAGCTGAGAAATGGCATCCGGCTTGAGTTTTCTATCTTTCCGAGGGAAGCGTTCGCGATCCGCTGAATGCAAAAGGGCATCGTAAATGCGGTCCTGCTTCTCGTTTCGGGCTTCCCGGCGGAAACGATTGGCGATCCTGGTTAATTCGCGCTTCAGGGCATGAAACCGTTTTATTCCGAGAACGTATTCTGGGGGGCGTATAATTGCGTCCCTTTCTCCGCTTTGGCCATGAACAACCAGAGTGGTGATACCGTCAATGCCTGCGATGGAGCGGCAAATCGATCGAAACTCATACAGGAGCCCTAAGCCGAGCCGCCAGTTTGTTTCAAAGCCATCCGGGAGGCGATCTAAAAGTTCATCTACATCTTCGGACGTCTTCGGCAATCGGTATGGGCCGGAGGTGGAACGAGGAATCCAGATTTCGGTGAGAGAGCCATATTTGGGCTCTAAGTAGTTTTGGCTACCCCGCCCCACGTTAATCGGCCACATCACTAAAGCTTCGGGACACACCCGGAGGAGCAGTCTGCTCTGGTGTTCCTCCCCCTCGGGGTTCACGTCATTGAAGTAAACGTCAACCGTTTCTGCTGTTTCGCGATGATCGAAGAAATGCAGAAATGGTCCGCCTTCAGGCGTTAGGCGCAGATTGAAAGCAGATGGTCTGAGTGACGTCACGAAGCGTCGATCCTTTTAGAACTGTGCGCGACCAGGCCGCTTGGGTAATTCCTTTTCCAAGTCGTCTGGCTCGTACTCGAGAACGATCCTAACGGGCTCTCCCGCGAGATCTACTGCGACGTTGCGACTGATAACATTGCTTCGGTACGACGCATCCATGATATCGGCTTCAGACATTCCGAGAGTGGCAACCAGGTGTGGAGTAGTGAATGCTGGCCAGCGCACTCGAATAATTTCTGTTCGCGCAAATAGCTCTCCAGACGCAAGCGCTTCTGACGCCGCTCCCAAAGAAAGCACTATAAGCAAGAACCGCGACCAGAGCTGTAAGGATGGCGGCGACGTTAGCGAATCCGCCGAGAAGCTTTTCGATATCCATTGCTGCATGTCCCCGTCGCCCGATTGTAGCAGATGAAGCGTTGCACAATCGATCATTTGCGCAACGGTTGCATCAGAGCCGAAAAACACAGTGGTGGAAATAGCGAAGCGACCGATCGAGCCGCGACGGCAGCTAAGCGAGCGCGTCCTGCGAGTGGATATCCGCTTCCGGGAAGAGCCCGAGCCCGCGAATATGCGCTATGGCCGCAGTGGGATCGGCCACGAAAAGAACGACCACTAGGTCTTGCCGAGCGCGTGTGCAGCACACGTAGAAGAGCCGCCTCGTTCGCTCGACGCCGGTTTCGCCGCCTTCCTCCAGCGTCTTTTTGTCCCGCGCTGAAAGCTCCTTCAGCCCAAAGTATTTCTCGTAGGAGAATTGAAAGTGCGTGCCTTCGTCGTCGTCGAGCACGACAAGCACGCGATCAAACTCAGCTCCCTTCACGCCTTGCTGGGTGGAGAAAGGAGACTCCTCGTTGACGTAAGCCTGATAAGGCCGGAGTTGATTGGCCGGGCACGCGAGGAACGCAGCCATCGAATTGATCTCGTTTGAAGGACCTTCCTCCTCCTCTGCCTCACTGCCTTCATTCTCTTCCGCCTCGGGCTCCTCCGCCGCGACATCTTCGAGGTAGGCGGACAACCGGGGATCAAAGGCGACCAAGCGGCTCTCTCTGGCAAGCATCAACACGGCACGGATGGTCGATTGAGAGTCCGGCGCCATCAGCTCACCGATACTATTGCTCACAGCCTGAAGTTGATTGAGGCGCTCGCTGACGTCCACTCCTTGCAGGTTGGCTCTCACGAGCAACGGTGAATGGAGGCGAAGCAGTCGCATCGTATCGAAGTCTCGCCCGTCGCGGACAGCGTCCGCGAGCGGCAGGAGAAACGAAACCAATGGTCGCAACGGCCAAGCCGTCCCGTCCAGAAATCCATTCTTGAAGGAGTCCGGCGCCTTGTCGTTGAGCGCAGCGTAGAGGTCTCCGAAACCCAATCGCTTCGCCGCCATGCGATGTACGATCACCAGCATTTTTACCGGATCGTTCTCGGCTGCGGGCCGCCACATATCGTCATCGTTTGCGTTGGCAATCCACCTTCGAACTTGCGCCAGGCGTTCTTCGCGATGGACGTCGCTCGGCAGGACGAACAGTCGCGCCGTGCCTACGACCGGCACTTCTTCCTCGCCCTCTTTCTTCTTCCGGCCACCGACTTGAACCAAATCGTCGCCGCCACGACGGATGGCGTTAGCGAGGTTCAAAACCTTGGTCGGCGAACGGAAGTTTTCCGGCTTTGGGATCGCCCGCCAATCGTCGGGTTTGGGAACCGTGCCGATGCCGGTGGAATAGATGCGCTGCATTGGGTCGCCGAAGAACCCGAGGCAAAAGCGGCCCTGCTCCTGCTGCTGGACCGCCATCAACGCCTCGACGATGACGGGAAAGGTGTCTTGGCTCTCGTCCACGAAAACGAACGGAAATTGCTGCGCGATGAGAGTTCGGAAAAGCGGGCGATTGATCATCAACTGCGAAGCCATCTTGATGATGTCGTCGTGGCCGAGGATGCCCTTGGCGTAGTCACTTCCGATTCCATAAGTGAAGGTACGAACCCGAGCGATTGCCTCGCGCTGCTGCTCATAGCGCACAATGTCATGGGCGTTCTTGTCTCGTGTTTTCTGCTGAACGCGAGGGCCAAAATTGGCAGCGTCGTGCTGCAATTCTCCGATCCGCTCGTCGATCCTGTTCGCGACCCAAGCGGCGATGTCTTGCTGGAAGCCGCGCGCGATCGACCAAAGGAAACTATGGATCGTGGAGACGTGAACGAGGGGGGTATTTCCCACGTCCGCCCAAATCTCCCCGGCGGCGATCTCGGTATAGGTAATGCAAGCCACGCGCTGCCTCCGCAACCGCAAACGCTCGCCGTGGATTGCGAGGATTGAGGCGAGTCCCTTGATCAGCGACGTGGTTTTGCCCGAACCCGCCCCAGCGACCATGTTGAAGCTGGCCGGCGGCTGCGCTTCCAGGCAGTGCCGAAGATCTACGTCGGCCTGCGTATCGGGCTGTTGCGCGCGGCTACTCACCGATCCCACCCCCTTCAATTTCGGCTTCTACTTCAAGATCGACCTGTGCCTTGAGCCAAATGAGACCGTCGCGAATGTACGCCGGTACCTGCCACTCTTCCGGTCGGGCCGTAAGCACCCCAAGGGCGAACTTGGTCTTGTCGAACTTGTCGCCACTCACCCGCTTGTGAAGCCCCGCGGCCAGCGCCGCAGGATCAGCCAGTGCACCGCGTAAGCGCAGACCCAATTTCTTCTGTTCTGCGGTCTGGCACCATTCGGCGTTCTCGAGCCCGAAGGCTTCTTCCAAGGTGCGCCCGGCCAACTCGGCGTTATGACCATTCCACACGACCTGCACGGGCGTCTGATAGGTCACCCGGACGCGGGTCGTGCCGTCCGCCGGGGTTTCCTTTTCCTGCTCCGTCGCCGCGAAAAGTTCGTCGATCGATTGCTTTGCCGGAAGCCATTTCACGAGCGTCTGGTTGGAAGTGACTGCCCCGACCACACCCGGCAGGCATTTCTTACCGTAGCGACGAGCGGGCGCAGGGTCGACGGCTTCGCCAGCCCGTGCGGGCGGAGCATCACCGGCCAACACCGCCTCGAAGTCATCAACGGCTTCCGCTTCTGGGGCCTCTACTTCGATCTCAAGCTCGTCATCGTCGTCATCGTCGCCGTCATGGTCGGCAGGCAACAGAGTTACGCTATCCAGGTCAGTGATAATCAGCGTGACGATCCCGAGGAATTCAATCAGCGATTTGAATTTATGACCGAAGGCACCGCCAACCTCCAGAATGCAGATGCAGGAGGATCTTAGCGATGTCGCCGCTTTCGATATCATAATCGGGAGCAGCAATCGCTCGACGTTGCCCTCCACGAGCACGGCGGCATCCGAGAAAAACAAATCGCAATGGGTTAGCTTCAGATACCGTTGCAGAAAATCGCGATGCTCTGTTTCCTGCGCGTAGAACGCGGAGAGGTTGAGCACTTCGGTGACCTGGTCGTTTCCAACCAAATCGCGTCGGAAGTAGCGGATCGGCTGAAAGCCGCGCTCGTACAGGATGTGTGGCGAGTGCGTCGTAATGACCGCTTGGCTGGCGAATGATCCCCCGGCCTCACCCGGGATGACCAGCAAGTCGAGAATGTTGCGAATGAATACCTGCTGGAGTTGCGCGTGAAGGTGCGCCTCGGGCTCCTCGATGAAAATGAGATGGAGGGGAGCGCGCTTCTCCTCTTCGGCCTTCCAGCGCTCCTGAAGGTCTAGCACTTCGACCACCATGTAAATCAGGTTCTTGAAGCCGAGCCCGTTGTAGGTGTCCGGCAGCATGATCGTCTGCGCGCCTTCGCCCACGATGTAGTGGACGCGCGCGTCCTGCGTCATGATGGACGCGGGGTTAAGAGCCGACTTGATTTCGAGCCGCGGATTATTGAGGCCGGGATAACCCAAGCGCCCCAATCGTTCCAACGTGTCCTTGAAAACTTCCGCGAGATGCTTGTCGAGACCCACCTCAGACTCGAACAGCGCCTTGAGCGCCTGATGGTCGTCCTGACGCTGATCGAGATTGCGCTGGTAGAAGCGGCTTAGACGCTTCGACAAATCCTCAGAGCGGCCGCCGCCGGAAACCGTTGATGGGTCCGCGAGGTGCCGCTGCGCATTCAGGAAATCGACCTTGATGAGCGATTTCAGTACTGCAGCGCCGCCCGGGTCGTCGCCCAGTGGCAGCGGCTGATATCCTGCCACCGCCTGAAACTTCGCATCAAACTGCGTATGATCGAGGACAAAGTAGCGAAGCTCGTACTCGCGCCTCAGTTCCTCAAGCAAGTAAGCCGACAGCGATTTCGGCCAAGGCACATAATCGCCTGCGCCACCGACAAGCGCCGCCGCCTTCGCCCTGCCATCATCACGAGCGACGCGGTAACGCTGCATCAGTTCGGCGATGTTCTTCGGCGCGAGTTCTACGCGCACGCCAACGAGCGTTCCGGCCCAAGCGGTCGAAGGCAGGATGGGGATAACGAGATAGAGGTCTTCCGCTCCTACCTCGAACCAAAGGTCGAGCGAGACTGTAGGAAACTCGGCCTCGGCGATCTCACCCTCTCGTTCGCCGAGCTCATCCAGCAACGACCAGACATGCGAGCTGAAATCATACAGCGAAAAGGCATCTTTGCCGCCGGAGAGAAACATCTGCATCGCCTGCGTGGCAGACGTTTTTCCGCTGTTGTTAGCCCCAACGAAAATAGAGATGTCGGATGCAAGCTCGACATGCACGTTCCGGAGTCGGCGGAAATTCCGCAGTCGATAGGAATGTAGGTGCATCGTGTTCCCCCAGTTGTGAGACTAATGGCTGACAACCCGTTTGGGAAACGTAAACACACGGTTCCGTTGGTTGAATCTGAGGGTGCGGGCTGTCCGATCAGCTCATGATCGTCCGCTTTCAGGACTCGAACCGCCGCCACCTAATGTCCGAGGTGGGGCGTGCACAGCTGTCGTCCGCGAAGCATGGCGGGAATGACTGGTTCGGGGCGGACAGAACCGTGCTCCCACGAGTTCGGCACGGCTTGTTGCTGTGATGTTCACCTTCTGGGCCAAGAAGATCGCATAATGTATCACCCGGAACTGCGCTCACCCGAGCAGTTTTACAGTTCCGCTCTCTCGAGCAAACCGTTTAGAACGGTAAGCGTGGCGTGATGACCGCCTACCGGCGCTACCGTGGAG
>Ga0228711_1005088_pt1 | contig 20057 bp, 8 predicted proteins | sample MedpolnodulmetaG_2_FD_177996 | JGI IMG/M metagenome (GOLD analysis project Ga0228711, IMG submission 177996) | Root nodule microbial communities from Medicago polymorpha collected in Santa Monica, California, United States - brown nodules | ecosystem: Host-associated > Plants > Roots > Nodule... | reverse complement strand
ATTATTCAAATGGTAATATAAATAATATCAATGCTAATAATATAAATTCTCAACAATTACATAATAAAACCTCATTTTATTAATACTTTGATACAATTACATAATACATAATTTGATACATTTTATTGAAATAAAGTAAATATGCTTCTTTGAGGTAAAAATATATCAACTTAGGGGTAACAAAGGATCAAGGTCGGCGCAAAAAGAGACCAGCCTTCTTGGAGCAAAAGGACATCATCCCTTCGGGGTAAGTGTAAATGTGGTTCTTTTTATACCCCAAGAAAGAGTGTTTTTACCCACGGTAAAAATATTATCGGGATAAAAAGAATCAAATTTACATTTACCCAGAGGATTGACCTCTTTGTGCCCCAAGCCGGTTGGCCTATTTTACCCCCTTCCTTGACCCTTTTTTACCACTAAGTTGACCCCCAAAAAAGCTAAAAAAACACTAAAACTATGAAGGTGAAAGAGTGAGGAGAAGAATGAGTGAATGTGAGGAAATGGTGAAGGTTTAAGGGGGTATTTATAGGGGGAAATAGTTGCATAGATTTTATATGCACTAAATGCAGTCAAAAAATAGTAAAAAAAAAGTGTAAAACTCAATAAAACCAAGGTTGAATAACCGACCAAAGTCCAAAAAACGTGTTCTTGAGTTGTGACCACCGACCAAATTGGCGTGAGTTAACTCACGCTAGTGTTAACCTTGGCGTGACTTAAGTCACGCTAGTGTTAAACTTGGCTTCAGTTAAGTAACGCTATTGTGCCCGGTTGTCACACACTTTTGTTAATTTTTGCATTTGTCTTATAATTGCGTATTTAATTAATAAATTCCAATAAAGTAAATAAATAAATTAGAATAATTCAGCGTTAATTTGAATAAAAATTGCGTATTCAACAAATTCGAATAAAAGTTACATTATATTACATTCGGGAATTCAGCGTAAATTCGAATAAAAGTTACATTACATTACATTCGGGAATGTTCCTTTCAACTACAACAATTGTCTTACCACTGAATGGGGTAAATTCAAACTAGCTAAACACCAACTCTCAAGCATTCATCCAGAAGTTCTATTGTTACATTCAAAAGATTAAATTCTTCTTAGTTTGGTTTAGATGATGGTATTCAAGTGCCAAAAGAATGAGGTCCAGTCATTGACACTTCAATACCTTCATCTAAACCAAACTAACAAGAATTTAATCTTTTGAATGAAACAATAACACTTCCGGGTGAATATTTGGGAACTGGCGTTTAACAAGTTTGAATTACACAATCTAGAGGAAGATAATTGTTGTAGTTGGAAGGTGCATTCCCTACCTAATCACGATCTTCTGGCGGAATCAAACTTTTGATGATATCTTCAGTTGATCTCAGCAACGTTACCTGCATATCGATCCACTAGAACATGTTGTGCTCCCAAAACATGCTCGTCACATTTTCGTCGTTCTTTAACTCCACCCAAGTGAATGATACACTCCCCTCGTCGAGCGTTGGATGTTTATTCCGAACGTATTCCACCCACCTTGTGTTCCTAGGGTTGACTCCTTGGTTGAATTCATTCAGTTGATCCTTGAGACCTCTTAATGTTACATCAAGGCACCAAACCTTCAACCTCTGAGGTTCTCCGCTGTTGAATTCTGCATGAACGTCGATCCACCCAGCCATTGCTTCAAATCTACACAATAAGAAATTATACACAATCAATAAAAAACTCATTCAAGCAGTTCATCAAACACTTGGAGTGCAAATTATACATAAACCCTAAAAATGATAACTACAACATAAACATGCAAACTCTAAATAATTAAGCAATATTACTCATTTGCATGTAACATTGTATCATATCTTGCAAAAAAAAAAATTTAAGCAAACCCTAAATCTAAAAAAATCTAATCTAAGTGTAAAAAATCTATCATAATCATGCAAACATCTAAACATCATAACAATTAAGCATTATAAGCCATTTGCATGTAACATTCTATCATTTCTTGCAAAAAAAAATTAAAATTTTAACAAAACACTAAACCTAAAATATTCTAGATTAAGTGAAAAAATCTATCATACCAACATAATTTAAGTGAAAGTTTACTTGTCTTGTTGTGGAGTGTTGTTTGATTTGAAGTTGAAGGAATTTTGGAGTTGGGTAATTTGAGAGAGAATTGAAATTTAAGTGTGTGTTGTTTGAAAATGAGGCAGAATGAGGCTCAGTCTGGGCTAATAACAGCACGTAGCGTGAGTTAACTCACGTTACGTGACTTAACTCATGTTACGTGACTTAAGTCACGCTACTCTTATAACTGACGTGAGTTAACTCACGTTACGTGAGTTAACATGCGTAAGAGCATTTTGGACATTTACTTTGGGAATGAGGAAACCATTTGGGTAAAGAGCGGAATTCATAATATTTGACTATGAAAACTGCTGTTGACACATCACGTTTGGCTAAAAAAACACATAAATTACTAAAATGCCCGTTCGACAGTTAACTGCCGCGGAATATAACCGACGGTAATTAACTACCGATGTGATTATTTTTCATCGACAGTTAACTGTTGTTGCAATTTAAAAATAAAAAAAAACGTTGAAGGGACATGGCCATGATCATTCACATGCACTCATTGCTGCTAATGAAGAAACTGTTGTACGACACGTTGTTGTTTCTCAGGTATATATATACCAAAAATTGTATAAAAATTTAATTTTTATTGTTCTGTTTTGTTAAGTTAGATTATTATGTATTCACTTCCTCTGTTTTACAATTACAAAACACATGAACTCAACTCAATTATTAAAATGATTATAGTACATTATTAATTATATAAACATACCAGTACTATGAGAGATTTAAGAGGTGGAGTTTTGTGTGCCTTTAAACAAAACATACTTGAGAGATTTGAGAGGTGTAATAAAAAAGTATGAAACAACTCCTCGGTATTTAAGTGCCGATGAAGTTTTATTAAAAAAAAAAAAATTGCAACGGCAGTTAACTGCCGATGAAAAATAACCACATCGGTAGTTAACTACCGCCGGTTACATTCTGCGGCAATTAACTATCGAAGGGGCATTTGAGTAATTTATATGTGTTTTTAAGCCAAACGTGATGTGTCAACAACAGTTTTCTTTGACTATTTGCAAACTTTGCTAAAAAATCTTAGTAATCTAACTGGATTAGGATTCTCCTCATTTCTCAAAAAATATAAAGAGTTTTATTCGGAGAGAATTACACAAAAAATAAATAGTATATATCTTACCATCATTATTATTATTTTTTAAATGACAATTATGCTTATCTCACTTCAAATAGAGTCATACATTTTTTAAGAAATTGAGAGAGTCTAAACTCATACCGAAAAACCTAAATGATTAATTCATTGTTATATGTCATCATAGAGTCTCTACTAGGATTTCAAAGTTTTGGATTATTCATTTCAAACTATCACAAAATTGAATCACATCATTTTATTTTTTCCTTATTATTTTTATTTACATAGCTTGTATTTTATAAGGGGGTACATATTCCTAACCTTTAAATTAGTGGGTTAACTTGCGTTCTCGGCCACTTCTTCAAAGGCGATGGCAATTAACTAAAGGTGTCAATATCATAGGGCTTTGAAGTTTAGGCCCCAGCCCACATAGTAAGGGGGCTTGAAAATTCAAAAGATTAAAAAGCCCACATTCATGCAAGCTCACAAATAAAAAAATCAAAAGGCCTCAAAACCCCAAAATTTCCATAAACATTTTTTTAAAAAACAAATAACTTTTTTTTTACCGAAAAAACTTTTTTTTACTGAGAAAAACTTTTTTTTTTATCGAAAAAAACTTTTTTTACTGGAAAAAAACTTTTTTTTTATCGGGAAAAAAAACTTTTTTTTTTACCTTTATAGTGGACTTTTTTAGGCCCACAAATAAATAGATTTTAGAGTGGGCTTGACCCCAAATATTTTGTTCAATTAGAGGACTTTAATTTAGTGGGCTTGGTGAGGGCTTTTTTAAGTGGGCTTTAAAATTTGGGGCTCTATTGACACCTCTACAATTAACATCGAAAGTTACTTTATGCACCTGCGTTTTATTTTATGTATGCCCCTTTTGCTCACAATGTTATTTTAGAATATTTCTTTTAGAAAAACTAGTTATAAAGTTTTTATTTACATTTTTTTAGAAAAATGGTTTATAAAATAAGACTAAGATAAACAATTTGTTGGAAAAGCAACAGAAAATCTCCACACACAAATCAAAGAAAAATACAAGATAACTCACAAAATTTACATTAAATCCTCTCATGTAACTTCGATATGAAGAAAAAAAAAACATTGAAAACCCTCTCAACTACAATTTTTGCACGTGAAAATTGCAAACTCTCTCAATTGACACAATTACACAAACCGTCAATACATAAAAAAGATTAGAGTTATTGCGGTGAAGAAAACTCAAACTAATTCTCCATATTTGTAATAACTCTTTACTTCATTTTTCTTCCCACTATTCGATGTGAGACTCAAATGTATATCCAATTCAACACAACGTAACTTCCATTCATTCAAAGTCTCACATTTCTTTACTTTGTTATCAGCCTTATCCTTACAAAAGACTATATCATCATCATATGTAATCACATTTTCAAAAGGAGCACTATTCTACTTTTTTCACAAAGACTCGATGAATTTTGGACATTTAACCAGTGTATGATAAAATTCATCACAATAATGAAATTTGACAGTACGAATATATCTTGGTTGCAATCTTTACCATATTGACCACCATATTTTTTTCGTTGCCCACCTTTAATTACTAATATTTGACTGTCTTGAGAAGATTTATCAATATCCATCATTTGTTGGCTTTCTTTTATCGATCTCATCTCATCACCTCAACTGACTACAATTTTCATGCTAACATTGATTGCACTAGTGATTTATAAAATTTGGGAAGTGAAGTCAATGAAGGCAATGCTTGCTCTTCATCTTTGATATTGTTATCTGCCTTCATACATCTAGATATCAACTCGTTAATCTTAATAATATGATCAAGATGAATGTTCAGAATACTCTTTTTTCAACACTTACCATTATATATGATGAAATTCACGTGGGTCTCAACATATTATGTGAGACCATGTTGATTTCATTTAGCAGTAGTGTGCGTTAGAGTGAATATTGAAAAGAAAGAGTTCCTAGCACTGCTCATTTGATCAAACACGTTACCTTTATCTTCTATCTTCAGCGAGTAGAGCCTCATTTTCATCATCAATAGGTTGGTTAATGGGATTGACGCATACATTCATTTTAACAAATCTCACAATTTCTTTGGACAGTACAATCACTTTTGTTTTGTAGTAAGTGTAAGTTAAAAGTCTCACATTACTCAGAAGACCAATGACTTAATGTTTTGGATAAAGATGTGGTGTCAAACTCAATTGTATGGTTGCTCTTGATCCAACGTGAATGATCTCCTGAACACCTCTCATGATCGAACAACTTTAATATTTTTGAAGTTAATAAAGGTAATTGGCTGAAACTATAGAATAAAGGTAATTGATTGGCTCTTCAAAAGAAAAGAACACCGTTGGTACAGTAGAGGCATGATGATGACTGCATCAAGGTTTTGAAAATCCTGTTAACACCCAGCTTTGAAATTACCGGCAAAATATAAGATTTTATGCAACTTGTAACGCTGACTAATTAATACCGAAAGTAACAAAAACAATTTATTTATTCAAATTATTTGGGTACTACAAGTACAACTTGATTAGTTTATATAAAAAAAAAAAGTACAACTCGATTACTTCCTTTCAAGGAAAAAATCTTGATTACTTGAAGTATGCTAAGGAAGACTAAGTAAAACATATCAACATCTATCCTTTCTGTATTTACAATGCTTTCCAATTATTTGGATTTTCATGCCTATATGTTGATTCCATAAAATGAGATAACTGGAATCAGTAAAAACTAAAAAATGCAGTTGGTAAATTGAGAGTTGTGAATTTATCATGCCAAATGTTTGAATTAGAGTTGGTGTGTTACCACCAACAAGAGACTTTGATCCCTTCAGTAAAAGGTTAATGATTCGATTTGTTACTCATGTACATGGAAAATAAATCGATTGGGAGGAGTGAGCTTACTATGTATGTCTCACATGTTCCTTGACGTAGATTGATCACTATGAAATGATAGTTAAAACTTCATACATATTACATGATAACCTAAAAACAAAAACAAAAATCGGTATGTTAACGGGTCAGGTTGGTTATTTGCTCATTTGATGCCTAAAAAGTTACGGTTTAACTGAGTTAGGCATCAAATTGGGTTGGATAAAAAGTCTGTATTTTTTAAGTTAAACTCCTATCATTCCAACTAGATGATGAACATGTCGGTTTGAGTCGGATTATTGGATCCATGGTAAATATTTTTGAAATTCAAAATAAAATAAAGTTTAATATTGTTAAATTCTACAATTTAAAATTTTAACACTTACATAAAATAAAAACATTTTTAAATCATTATAAAAACCTTAAACTACATTAACAAAAAATTAAAAAATATTTTTTTTAACGGGTTGCGTTTGCATGTTGAAGAATTTGAAATCTTAACCTTGTTTTATAAACCAAAACACTTTGGGTTTGAATGGATTGGATTGACTTGAATTATCGAGTGAACATGTCACTCATGAACATCCTAGATTAGAGTCCCAAGGTAATTAATAATTACGGATTATCAATTACAACTTAATTTATTTTGTCATGAAAATATTACAACCTAATTTCTTAAATTTATAATATCATTTCCAATTAAATATTATTTTTTTTTGAAGGAATTTCCAGTAAAATATGGCAGCTAGGTTTCTTTGGCCTCTTAAAAAATAATGGCAGTTAAGGTTCCTCAACGTGACAGCACTACAAACACATTTTGGAGAGGTCGCCTCCAACAACTTTATTTTCTTTTATATATTTTGTTTCCTTGCCCCATATAGTTATATGATATACTTTTTTTACACATATTATATACTAAAATTGCTACATTCAACTTTGAAAAAGAAAATAGGAAGAACGAATATCATATTGAATAATGATCAATACTATTATTAAGCTAAAAACAAAATACTCATTCATATAAACTGTAAATCCTACCATATATAACAGTCTGATCTGATATTCTGATTAGTGCACATTTAACCAGATTTAATCATAATAATATTTTGAGCACATAGTTGACCATTTGATATTTTTTTAGGAGAGGAGGTTTATAATATTTCTTTAGATATAAAAACACTGATACACGACGGCACATCAACATACGACGGCACATCAACATAAGTGTGGGAGCTAGCTGAAAATGAGGCTACCCCTACCAATGCATGAGCAATCTTATTTGTTTTACTCCGAATAAACAACGCGTTTTTTTATATAAAAAAAAAAAAACAATTGATTTTTGTGGCAGTATTTGTAATACTTAATGTAGTGTGTGTACTATTTTTCTATACACAAAATTATCAGCTCTCTGATCACATAATCTTGTAGTAATTCCGAGCAATATATATATGGGAACAGTAAATCGGTAATATTTGTAAGCAATTATGCAGACAAAAAAATTTCAGCCAAATCTTTATAAATGGATGCGCTAGCTTAATTTGTGATGTAGTTTTCAGTCAGTTCATGCTGAACAGTTATGCTAGTTTTACAAGGATGTAAGGGGTTACTTGCTCTTTTGTGGTATCATTGAGCCACTTTCCACTTTCTTAATTCTTTGCTATCAAATTTAAATATATTATATTATTGTAGGAAATATGAAAAAGAAACCCTAGATGCTTTAATTGTGCTAAGCATATAAGATACAAAAAAAAGTTTAATCTCTTTTGATAGGAAACTGACATAAGCTTCAATCCTCTGAACCAGCTATGAGACTAATCTTTCGAGTCACATTCATTGAACAAAAAAGTTTCAGCTTTGAAAACTCATATAATCCATTTCCTTTAAATGTACGTTTAGATTGACGGTGAATTTGACATAATCACAGTTGACCACTTTGATTTTCGCGAAAGTTACACTTTAGTGCTTCAATAAAGTCACGGTGCCACAATGGTTTTGTCGATATCACCGTGAATCCAAACATGCACTTGATAAATTTTTATATTAATGGAAACCTATGTATATAAATATAAAATACTTAAGTATATATATCCTTGCAACAATACCAGAAAACTTAAAAATTTGTTCATGGAATGAGAAGGAAGAAAACAGAAGAAGACGAAGGACTGGTCTGTCCAATTATTTAAACCATATCAATATTTTTATATACAGATAATGAAGCAACCACCACTAAAACAATAAGAATAATAATAATGTTCAACATCATCAATAATAAGAATAATAATGTATAACATCAACAATAAAACTATAGGAAAAAAACATAATCAACTATGCATTGTACTAATTCAATCTCTAACTCGTCTTCCATCTCTTTCCTAGCTACCTCCTGCAGTTTCCTTTCCAGGCCTAAAGTCAAACACCATATTTTAACAATATTCTTTCTTCTACAAGGGTATAACTTTTATACAAGTTCACTATATTATAGGATTGATCAAGGTTCATTTTTTCTTTCTTTGAAAAATCTCTAAGGGGTGCTGTTTCCAAGGCCAGAAAATGAAATAGAATTCAGAAGAATTTGTATGGTACTATAAGGGGAAGATGAGAAGTTAGTTAGCATGGATTCAAGTTTGATAACCCTTTGGGGTAAAATCTCTTTCAGATTATGATGGAGCTACAAGTTACTAGGATATTTAGATTGGTTGTGGCATGTGTTCTATGTTTGTGTATATTTATCAGATCAGCTTCTTCTGCAACTAAAGGTTAGTAACTAAATACTATAATTCTTTTAGATCATAATAATATCTATTACTTGATTTCTTTCCCTTTAAACATAGAAAACAACATATTTTAATTAACATGAAAGGCCATGGGATGACCATAATTAATAATGAGAAGAAAAAAAAATAAGAAACTTGTTTTTTTACAAGGATTGTAAAATAGAACTAGTAGTTTCATACTTCCAATACTGAGAATCTTGAAACAATTTCACTTTTTCTTTATGTTGCTAAAATTTCTTTCAAGGGAAAATCCAATTTTGTACAAAATGAATTTAACCTGTGACATTTTCCTTGTAGGGTTTGAGAGCATAGCATGTTGTGCTGATTCAAATTACACAGATCCAAAAACCACCCTAACTTACACAACAGATCACATCTGGTTCTCTGATAAAAGAAGTTGCAGACAAATACCCGAAATTTTGTTTAGCCACAGAAGCAATAGAAATTATCGAATATTTGAAATAGATGAAGGAAAGAGATGTTATAATTTGCCAACAATTAAGGATCAAGTATATTTGATAAGGGGCACATTTCCCTTTGATAGTTTAAATTCTTCGTTTTATGTTTCGATCGGGGTAACAGAACTAGGTGAATTGAGATCGTCTAGGCTCGAAGACTTGGAAATTGAGGGAGTTTTTAGAGCCACCAAAGACTACATAGATTTCTGCTTATTGAAGGAGGATGTCAATCCCTTCATTTCTCAGATTGAATTGAGGCCATTATCTGAAGAATACCTACATGGCTTTGCTACTAGTGTTTTAAAACTGATAAGCAGAAATAATCTTGGGGACACAAATGATGATATAAGGTATGTGATCTTACTTTATTTTTAGGTAGATTCCACCTCTATTTTACAGGGAGAGTGTCTCTCAGGAAACCTACAAGGCTTAGGGTTTGTCACTACTTGGTTCTTATGGAAGCATCATATGTTCATACTTAGTAGATATATATTGTATAAAAATCAACATCTTTCTCTGTAAGGGATAGAAATTGCAATTCATGTTATGTTGAGCATATTTAAACCAAAATAATTTGAGGAATATGATGCATGAACCTTTCTGCCAAATACATGACATAACCTATGTTTCACTTTACATATAGAATTATAAGATGAGTTTACATCTTTATATTAACTTTGATCTTTATGATGCATTGAGATACACCTGAATTTAAATAACAAATGGAGAAGCAAGAATCTAGAACTCTACCATTCAATCCATTGTAATATGCAACTCACAAGAATTAACTATTGCCGCTTCAGATTAAATACCCCAAAGGATCCTAATCTAGTGTAGCCTTAGTTTTCTATTGAAGTGATTTGTGTTTAGAGTTTGGTCTGCATCTGCAACTTTGTTTTGTTGCTCTAATGTCATGACTATGAACACTGACAGAAAGGTCTCATAATATCGGTATCTATCAATTTTAGGTTCCCAGATGACCAAAATGATAGAATCTGGAAATGGAAAGCAACTTCAACTCCATCATCTGCCCTTCCACTGTCTTCCAATGTCAGCAATGTTGACCTCAAAGACAGTGTCACACTCACACCTCCTCTACAAGTTCTGCAAACAGCTCTTACTCACCCTGATCGACTGGTGTTCGTCCACGACGGCCTCGAGACCGATGATTATGAATACTCCGTGTTTCTCTACTTTCTTGAATTAGATGACACTGTCAAAGCAGGACAAAGGGTGTTTGACATCTATCTAAACAATGAGATTAAAAAGGAGAAGTTTGATGTATTGGCTGGAGGGTCCAAGAACAGTTACACTGTCTTGAACATTTCAGCAAATGGATCACTCAATATAACCTTAGTCATGGCATCTGGATCTAAGTTTGGACCCCTTTTGAATGCCTATGAGATCCTGCAGGCACGGTCGTGGATTGAAGAGACCAGCCAAACAGATGGTAAGTTTAAACTAAGATTGCTAAATTGATGAATATTATTAACCTTTAACCAATTTAATATTTCCTTCTCCCTCTTACAAAAACTACTGTTTCCTGTCAGTGGAAGTTATTCAGAAGATGAGAGAAGAACTGCTGCTGCAAAACCAAGAAAATGAAGCATTGGAGAGTTGGAGTGGAGACCCTTGTATGCTTTTCCCTTGGAAAGGAATAACATGTGATGATTCAAACGGTTCATCTATTATCACTAAGCTGTAAGTCCTTCCACTTTTTAGGGTTTGTTTGAATTTGCTTATTTGAGTTTATCTATTGACATAAGCACTTGTGAGACTGATTGGAAGAACTTATGGAAACAACTTATGACATGTTTATAAGCTGTTTCTGACTTATTCCCTTAAGTTCTCCAGGATAGCTTATGAAAACAATTTATAGCTTATACGAAACAATTTGATTTTAGTTTATCTTTTGTTATAGACATAAACACTTATATGGCAAGCGTTTGTGCTATAAACGCTCAATTTAACTGTTTATCCAAACAGGACTTTAATGCATCCATATGTGCTTACAAGTTTTGCACTATTTTCCCCAAGGTGTTCGTAAACCATCAACATTTTCCTTTATTTCCTGCAGGGAACTTTCTTCCAACAATCTCAAAGGAGCAATTCCTTCTACTGTCACTGAGATGACCAACTTACAAATACTGTACTGCTTCCAAGTCTCTTATTTAAAAACTTCCACATTATTTTTGGTTGGAAACAGTGGACTGTTTCTATACATTAGTTAATAATGTAATAACAATTTTGTTATGTGCAGGAATCTGAGCCACAACCATTTCGATGGTTATATCCCCTCGTTTCCACCGTCCTCCTTGCTGATATCAGTGTAATTATCTCTTCTCATGTTTAACAAATGACCTAGGATGATACTATATGAGCTTATTGCACTTCTATTATCCTTGTAAATGCTAACAGAACTAAAATATGATAGAATATGCTGTATATAGTCCAACTCCTGTTGGTTACATAAGGTAGACATCTATACGAAAGTTCCTTATGAATAAATAATCCTTGAGAAATATGTTTTGACATTATGTTGCATATATTGCTCAATTTCTTTCTTCCTGCTGTTATTCAAATGCCTAAGTTAAATATGCTAAATTTCTATTACATTTAAAAATTACCACTATTTTTTTATTCAAATGATTGATATACATTTTTATGGATCAGGGATCTGAGCTACAATGATCTTACGGGACAGCTTCCAGAATCCATTATCTCACTGCCACATTTAAAATCATTGTAAGTTTTATATGTTGGCATTCTACTTCATCTATATTAGGAAGCTATTTTTAATTGTTGTATATGTTTAGTATACAACAATTATTCAGCTTGTATTTGATTTATTTCCAGATATTTTGGGTGCAATCAACACATGAGTGACGAAGATACAGCAAAGTTGAACAGTTCCCTAATCAATACAGAGTATGAAGTATTATTGATGCATAACAATAGAATAGAAGTTTTTAAAATAAAATAAATCAAAATTTACTTGTTTCTGTTTTCACAGTTATGGGAGATGCAAAGCAAAAAAACCGAAGTTTGGACAAGTATTCGTGATTGGAGCTATTACAAGTGGATCACTTTTGATTACTTTGGCTGTTGGAATTCTATTTTTTTGTCGTTATAGACACAAGTCAATTACTTTGGAAGGATTTGGAAAGACCTACCCAATGGCAACAAGTAGGCATTTTATCATTTATAATCTATTGTAACATATGTCTATCTGCATTCTAAAGTAACATATTTGCTTTTTAGACTAACAAACCAAAACTATAGTCACATCATTCTGCATAGACAATCTCAGATCACAAGATCTAAGTGTTATCTTTAACATAGTGCATGGTTTACAAATACAGGGAATAAGATTTTTATAACCCTGAGATTAAATCAACTTTTCTAATTTCTTCTACAGATTTACTCACTATATACACATAAGTGAAGCAAATAAAATGTAACACTAGCATTTCAGTCAGGAATTTGCACATAATGTTTTACACAATGGTAAAATAAGATAAATATATTTTAAAAAATTATCATCCAGTGTGAATTCCTAGATATATGGCTACAAACAAATTTATATTCCATCTGTACAATAACAAGAATATCAATTGAAAAAAGAATACTTATGATCATGATAGATGATATTAGTTTCTGTAGAGGATCATTACTATGATGAAAGTGATGATTTTAGCATGTTTGGTTGGATCTAATCTACACTGTATATATGACATTCTCCAACAAAAATATGCAGATATAATTTTCTCTTTGCCAAGCAAAGATGATTTCTTCATAAAGTCTGTATCAGTTAAACCGTTCACTTTGGAGTATATAGAGCAGGCTACAGAACAGTACAAAACTTTAATAGGTGAAGGAGGATTTGGCTCTGTTTACAGGGGCACTCTAGACGATGGTCAAGAAGTGGCAGTGAAAGTGCGGTCATCCACATCAACTCAGGGAACCAGGGAATTTGATAACGAGGTATAATATGCATTATCACTTTACTAGAGCAATAAGATTCCCACAAAATGTTCCTAATTAAAACTTTGGTCCTACAGTAGTTTAAGAAATTGTTTGGTTCCTATCACACCATCTGATTAGTCTATGATGGATCATGCAGCTAAACCTACTTTCAGCTATACAACATGAGAACCTGGTGCCTCTTCTGGGTTACTGTAATGAGTATGATCAACAAATTCTCGTGTATCCTTTCATGTCCAATGGCTCTTTGCTAGATAGACTATACGGTAAATGTCTCACAATTCTTTTAGCTGATATGTTTTAATACACGGTAATCCTGAAATTTAATTCATAACAGGGGAAGCATCAAAGAGAAAAATATTAGACTGGCCAACTAGACTCTCTATTGCTCTCGGTGCAGCTCGAGGCAAGTACCACGATGTTGTTTTATTTTTACTAGGTTGTGCATATGTACTAAGAATTAAGCTTGCATCATATCAGAGAGGATAAAACATGAAATTGTATCTAAACATTCCATATGAAAACATAAAACTAATTCAAATGAACAATGAAAAAAGAGAGGCGTATACAATAACTATGTCTTGCCGCAGGCGCGGGCACTTGAATATAAGATACATATTAATTTCTCTACTGAACAAATAAACTGGAGACAATCACAAGCAAAATGATGAGGCTATATTGACTGACAGGGACAATCATATTGGTTTCTTGTGATTAGAATGATATGGTAAAGATATTTGAGAGGGAATACTAATTACTAAAAGAGCGACTGATAGTTCAGATGTGCTAATGGAAATTGATAAGATACGTTGACTTAGTGAAATCTGACAACTTGCAAGTATTTTGGCCCTCATGGATCTACTTTTGGCATAAAGAAAACTTCTTGAAATGATGCATCCTAAAGTTTTTTATTCTTCACATAATAAACTCAGTTTTTGACTTAAATGACTTCACTAAAATTTTCGTCCATAGCATATTGAGGACAATAAAATGATCATAAGTTTTCTGATTGAGCAGGTTTGGCATATCTTCACACATTTCCAGGACGTTCTGTAATACACAGGGACGTAAAATCGAGCAATATACTGCTGGATCAGAGCATGTGTGCTAAGGTTGCAGACTTTGGTTTCTCAAAATACGCCCCTCAGGAAGGAGACAGTTATGTTTCCCTAGAAGTAAGAGGAACTGCAGGCTATCTGGATCCTGAGTAAGTGAACTTCTAAATCCGTCTTAATCTAAATTTCTCATACTGCTCTCTCATCTATCACTTTGAGCAAAATATTTAATACATTTCTCATACACAAGTTTGTTGGAACCATCAGAAAACTGAAGAAATGTTTCTGATTATATTCCTATTCTGAATCTGAAGTGTATATTAATATATAAACATACAAAAACTAAAGTTCCCATATCTGTGACTACATATGATAAGAGATATTTATCCATGTGAATTTGAATGGGATGAAGAAGAATCTAACAATCCTAGTCCCATTTGTTTCACATGTTACAGAGAGTAACCATGACATAACAAATTTCACAATAGCTGACGTTATCCATATGCAGGTACTACAAAACCCAGCAATTATCTGAAAAAAGTGATGTTTTCAGCTTTGGTGTGGTTCTACTTGAAATCGTAAGCGGACGGGAACCTCTCAACATAAAGAGACCACGGATCGAGTGGAGCTTGGTTGAATGGGTATGATCCATTACCCTTTTTTTTTTTTACTGATATCATTTTCAAGTGGTTCATATATTTTAGTAGGTACTAACACATAACTTTCATGCAGGCTAAACCATACATAAGAGCATCAAAGGTGGATGAAATTGTAGATCCTGGCATCAAGGGAGGATATCATGCAGAAGCATTATGGAGAGTTGTGGAAGTAGCACTACAATGTCTAGAACCCTACTCAACATATAGGCCATGCATGGTTGATATTGTCCGCGAGTTGGAGGATGCTCTCATTATTGAAAACAATGCATCTGAATACATGAAATCCATAGACAGCCTTGGAGGATCCAACCGCTACTCAATTGTTATGGACAAACGGGCGCTGCCTTCAACTACATCAACAGCAGAATCAACTATCACAACCCAAACCTTGTCACACCCTCAACCGAGATAGTAAATGGGTCGATGGAATTCTTTTGATTTGTTTTTGATCATTGCTTTAGTAATATCACATTTTAAATGGTAAAGGAGAAAAATACTACTTATGATTGTATTTTCATCCACTCTATGTTTCTTGGAACTGAATCTCTCTTGCTCAGCCCCAGTTTTTATGGGTGAAAAGAATAATTTGGGTCAAATGCAAGTGAAACCATATGGTGCATGATTTAAAAGCCATATCATATCATTGCTAAGTCCAAAGTAAAAATGTCACAAACTAGTTAGATTGCGAGTTAGTCTATAGACACTTCAACAGAGCTATATACACTATGGCTGACTTGCGACTAATTCGGTCAAGCAGGAGGAACACATATATATGGGAAATAGTTGTAGAACTATTTTGTTTATAGAAACGAAAATATTTTCCGTTTTTATTTTTTGTTTTCATTAAGTTTGAATTATTTTTACTTTGTTTTATACATGGCTCTAAATTATGGTTGAAGTTATGGCAAGAAAGTTGTCGCTGCGGAAAAATACGGCCGCAATTGCCGCTGTGCGTCTTCAGCTCAAGTGATTGTCTCTTGGTGATTGCTCAACAGACCCCTCAACATTGCTCAACCTATCAGAACGCAACTTCCAATAGGCATTTGTTCTACTTAAAAGAGAATCGGAAGCTAGCTTCCGATGCTCATTTTCACGAAATTTTGAGCAATTCAAGGGCCTGAAGAGCAATTACCTTGTCTCTTTACAAATCGAAGTTTGGGATTACATTACTCTCAAATGGCAATAAGGAAAGCAAAAATTGTCATGTTTTATGAAACAACTATGTTGAAAAATATTTAGCAAAACAATTAATACCCTTTTCTTAAACGGGTTCCCAAAATGCCCATTTCTCGAATTGTATAGGGCAAGATTGACTATCATAGAACATAATTTTCCATAGGCTTGAAATAGATACCAACATTTGAATAAACATCCTAGAGCTGGATTGGATGGAAGTGGGACCATGTAGAGCAATAATAAATTGTCAGTGATGCCTGATTTAGCCAAAGGTTTTTCTTTATTAAATCTTGTTTACCACTTCAGATAAAGGAAGTAAAAGAAAATTTTAGTAAACATTTATCCACATCTGAATTTGACAAACAATTCATGCACTCTTGTTCCTCATTTTTCCTTCCCGCTTAATATGCTTCTTATTTTGAGAAATAATGAGCTAAAGACAGTACAGAAGAAAAGATATGAAATTGTAGTGACTGCATATCTGCTTATGTTATGCAGTGAAAAGACTAGAAGTTCACATAAGAAATCATATCTGATTAGAATGCAAACTTGAACCCTGCAGGTACAGTAAAGAGGTAATATGGTTTTTCCCATCAGAAAAATTTGACGTACACAATTATATTGAACAACTGATTATCGTAATTAATTCATTTTTACAGTAAGTATTGTGCAATTCAGTTTTTTCGGTGGTTGCAGTCAATCTGACATTTGATGCTAAGTTACTCTACTTTATAAACTACACTGTTCCTTCCATGTTGAATTGTTTCCCAAAAACACTCAAATAAGGAGAGTTAGAACAAGAACAAGCTCAAATAAAGGAGAAAGAAGATTATGGTAGCATTTGGTACACAAGTTAGAACAATAGGAACATTACATGTAATTTTTTATATCCAAGTCAAACAAGATTAAGCAGATCGTGTGCAACAGAAGATAGTTGGCAGGGACTTGGGTATTATAGAGTGTCTATGTATGTCACACATCGATTAGCTTTAGGTGCTCGACGATTGTTAGGGTACTTACCAAATAGTATCAGAACTAGTTATTGTGTCTCAAAAATGGGCTACCTACAGACGAGCTAACTGCAATTGCTAGGATGTCGGCTCTCAGAGGTGGTACATGATAGATAGGGACTTGGATATTATGGGAGCATCTATGTCCTACATCAAATAGTAATTCATATGGCCAAAAGTCCAAAACCCTTATTATAGGCCAATCCAAGTGCTCAGGTTCTTATCAATAGTTAAGAAAGGTTTAGTTCTTATCCAAACTGGAAAAAATGAAGATGAAAATGTGATATAATAACATTAGGCCGTCTCCAATGACAATTCTTAATAGGGGTTCTTGGAGGTAAGAACTAGTTCATACAAGTTCCACTATTGAAGGTGGATGACGTTGATGCCGCATTTAAAAATTGTTCTTAAATAATAACCGGTTCTTTACAAATACAAAATAATTATGAGATAACTTGTAGATCCATTTTAAAGAAACATAAAGATGAGGGATAACTAATGGTACCCAATGTAAGTTCTTAAAGAGTTGCACCAAAAGAGTGAAAAGTCGTTAAATTCTTCCCACTCAAAGATAAGAACTCTAAACTAGTACTATAACGGGAGATGCTCTTACTCACTGTTAATATGAAAAACCTCAAATCCAGTAGCGACATATGGCATATATAATCAAATTAGTATGTTATCAACTATGATACATTTCTATGCAGAATTTGTACAACCATTTACTTTTTTCCGACAAAAATGAAGGTACTACCAAAGCCCAAAGGTTTACTACAACTCCAATTAATTGATGTGTTCTTTGCATTACTAAAAGATGACAGATGAAGACCTCAAACGATTGAGTTGGGCATACAAGCATGTTCGAAATGAACCAAAGATGACACAAGAGTCGAGCATATTAATGTAAGTTTACATCGTAAGGAATGTCTATATACCATGAAACACAAAGCGGCATTTCAAAGGGACTGAAGTCTAACTTGGACTAACTTCTATCTTAGAAGAACTTCTCAATTAAAATAAACTTTTAGTTCTTTTACTAATAGAAAAGAACTTACAAGCTTATAGATATTTATAGTCAAGTTAAACGAGAGAACTTCTATATAGATCTAGAAGGTAACTTTGACTACTACAACAACAAGCTGTAATTTAAAAAACTCATAATTATTTAAAGATTCTTTTGATAAGTGCTTTTAAAGATTTTTACTCAAATTGGCTCTAAGTTTTTTTCTTTTTTTTACTAAAGTTGGCTCTAAGTTGAAAAGCACTATTTCATGATAAAAATATGAGAATTGCAACGATTTTACTACTGCAAATTTGCAAATAAACCAATGCATTAAACCATCTAATAACCTAATAAATTGCAAATCAATTACTACAATTAAACAAACAAAACATAATAAAACTAATGAAACACTAAACTTTTGATTTAGAAATGACAAACAGATCAAGAATTCCATTTAGATTATACATTATGTAGGTGTAAAGAGATCTTACTAGAAAGTTGTATTACATGATTCATTACACAAATCAAGTTGCAAAAAGAGAAGGATTTGCTGAAGCATTGCCAACTTGAACTTCAAGTAACTCCAAACGACGCTCCAATACATCAAGCTTCTCATTCAATGAAGCTAACTTGCTCTTTGTTGTAGCCTCTGAAACAACAACAACAACAACCCATCAAAAAAAGATATAAGATTTCAACTAAAAACGCAAAAGGGTCAAAGAAAAACACAAACATGAAATGAATTTCAAAGAAAATAGATATGTACCGAATTGGACAAGGAAATCGAAGAGACGACGAACATTGAGAGAAATGTGAGAGATGAATTCACGATTTTCCCAATCAGCTTGAACAGCGATTCCAACGTTAACTGCGTTTGTGATTCCACCAGCTCGTGCCATTGATGGAATTCTTTGAATTCAGATCCAATGTAGATTTTGATTTTATTCAACTGCTTTTCTTTTTTCTCTTTCACTTCCAACTAACTCTCGTTTACTTCAAGACTTTTTTGTTCTACTTTTGCTCTTTAATTCTCTTTTACTCAAACTTTTGATGTTTAAGGGTATGTTTGGTAAAATATGGTTTTGAGCTTATAATTTATGATATGTCATACTTAAATTGCATGTAAGTGGGATTATTAAGGTGTAATTACAAAAACTCTTAATAATTGCATTGGTTTTGATGTTTTTCTTCTTATAATAAACATCGGAGGGAGTATAAGTTTATTTGACTAAAAAACATTTGATTACTGTTACTTTGACATGAGTTTATAGCTTATTTTAGATATATGAGTTTGATAAATTTAGTTTTTATAAATGTAAAATGATATAATATTTAAATTTAAATTTGTTTAACTTTATTTTGAAAAGTTTGGCTCTTATAAATGTAAAATCTCTACGCTAAATTACTTGTTACTCATTCTGCCTCATAATAAATGACTCTTTTGTAAAAAAATATTGTCATAAAATAACTGATTAATTTCACTTTTCAATACAATATTAATTATTTTTTCTAATTATAACTCTAATTAATATTATTTTCATCACTCACAATTCAATATATTACTTTTTTTTCATTTGTGATAATGGATAATGCAACAAGGGAGTAGCACCTCTATGTAGTTTGAAGGTCATCAACTAGGTCGATACATGTAAATCATTACAAGTGTCCATGAATTTTAATGAGATTGATACATATATGATGAATAGTAGTCAGCCTCAATTATTTATTTAATATATAAAGAAGAGAATCACATATATATAGGCCACTAATTAACATGTCAACAAATTGATTATCTAAAAAACATGTGATGTAGTCACTGCAGCTACCAATTTCATAAACATTGAATTGATTT
>Ga0228711_1005087_pt1 | contig 20061 bp, 9 predicted proteins | sample MedpolnodulmetaG_2_FD_177996 | JGI IMG/M metagenome (GOLD analysis project Ga0228711, IMG submission 177996) | Root nodule microbial communities from Medicago polymorpha collected in Santa Monica, California, United States - brown nodules | ecosystem: Host-associated > Plants > Roots > Nodule... | reverse complement strand
TGTGTCACCGAGTGCCGTCGGTGGGCTGTTTTGTGTCATGTTGTGTTGGTTCTGGCGATCTCTTCCTTTTCTGGATGTTACTCGAAAGGGTTTGGTGCATTGACGCTCTGTGTTGGCGGTAGCAGTCGTTCATGTACCTTCAGATTTTTGTGGGGCTGGTCGCTGTTGTTGTGTTGTTCGTTTGTTTAGGTATGTGTTTTTGTTCCATTTTCTTTCGTAGAGAGGGGTTTGTGCTGGTTTTGCGTTGGTTTTTGGTTACTGTTCCTTCTTCCTAGTCGTTCAAGCTTCTGTGCACTTTCCTAACCTCCCCTTGGTCGTCGGTGTTTAGTTGGCGACCTTCTCTAGGTCTGCAAAGGGGTCGTGCAGTTGTGGTGGATTCAATTCCTAGATAGGTGGAAGTTTTCTCCTCCACGACGTAAGTTGGTACAGTGGTCTAGAGGGTGGCGCTGAACCGGTGTTCTTGGCGGTGTTTGTGGTGTTGATTTTGTGGCTGTTTTGGTTTGTTTCTGTTCGAGCTGGATCGATTTGCACTACTGTTCCACCGTGTTTGTCTTTTGAATTTGGCATCTGGGTTTTGGTGGGCCGAGTTTTTGGATAGGTTTTGGTGTCTGCTCTAGTGGTTCGTGAGTTGAGGGGTGCCTTTTTGATTAGTGTTGGGAGTCTGGTGGGCCGATCACTTTTGATTCGAGATCGGGAGCTAGTTTTTTAACTCTGGTTCTTTTAGGCTTTGTTGGTGGCTCATCCGTCTTACCAGAAGCTGAGTGGCGGTCGCGTCTGATCGTTTGAAGCAACAAATCATTGTCGGTTGCTTTATTGATCTTTGTTGGTGGTGTCGGGAAATTGTTGTATTTTTGATTTTTCACTGGGTGTTTTGGGGGCTTTTATTTTTCTTATCGGTGTAATACTTGAGATTTAATCCCCTATATATAATTTGCCATTCAAAAAAAAAAAATGGTGACTCTTTTTCTTTCATACACATCCCTAAATGTCTTTTCTTTAATACGTAAACGAAGTGGCAAACATTACCCGAAACTCACATCCACAACTGTGAGATTTCAGGTTTAAATCCAAACAAAATGTCTAGCCAAATAATTCTAGCATTGTTAATTGAATCATATCTTACCGTCAAAATAGTTGAACTCTATAGATACCATTCGTTTCAACTTAAACACATTATTTTTCTTTTTTTGAATAAACTAAGCGAATCATATTAAAGAAACGATCACCAGCCCGTCAAGCACAAGGCGTGCTAGAGGTAACTCTTAAAATTTTAATACAATACAGTTAGGCTACCAACAACCAAAGAAGAAATAAACAAAATTACACAGCTTGAAAACAACATAAAAGATTTTGCCTCCAAAACGGATAGTCAAAGTCGAACGTAATGTAGTTCGCTTTCAACCACCAATATGCTTGGAGTTTAACCTTTTCGAGAAGTCTTGTAAGCTGATACAAATAAGATCGAAATCCAAATAATAGAGAAAGTTGTCCTTGAATTTTTTGAGAAACCTCCAAGAGCATAAAACTGATTTGAATGAGTATTTAAATTGCCATGAAGAACTGTGTTGATACCAAGCCAATGGGAGATCAAAAGCCACAACCGACCGTAGTGATCACACTTAAAAAACAAATGGTCTCTGTCCTCTAATTCCACACATGAGCCGCACAAGATACCCGGGAGACATCAATAACATTTCTCTTTCGCAGATTATCCTTTGTAGCAAGTCTATTCAGGAAGAGACACCACACAAATATATTAGCCTTAAACCAAACCGCTTTATGCCACAAAAAATGATAAAAATCCTCAATAATATTAGTGTCAATCGCTCTTCAGTAAGAATAAATAGATTGTACGGTGTGCTTGTTGGAAGGTAAACACATTATTGCTTAATTGTCATCCATATAACCAATCTCTCCATCAAGTCACGTATCAATAAATTTTAAAAATCCTACACACATTAGTAACAAATCAGTGCTTCCCTAAAAAAAAATTCATTGCTATTAAATAATTAATAAAAAACAAACGTGAAATGAAAATATTTTATAAGGAGTATAAATATTTAGTCACTATTTGACAATACAAAATTTTGAGCATACAATATTCATTTTATATGACTAATATACTTTTTCAATAATCTATTGTTATCACGAGTTTAAACTGACATAAAATATTTTTTAATACACTACTGTTTTTAACTTATATCTTACTTTTATCATTGTTATTTTAGTTGAGTTTTTTTATATATTAATTAAACATACCTCTTTATCGTCTCAAAAAAATATATTTTTTATGTCAATTCATATTTATCAAAAAATAGGTATAACTTTTCAAGAAAATATTTTATCCACTAAAATCACCATCAGACCAACACATTAACACATGTAAAAACTACAAATTGAATCAAATAACTTATTTGAAATAATTTAATTTTTTTTTTAAGGATGAAATCTAGTCTTAAACTTTTTCATTTTACAATAATTCATTAAGGTAGATATTTTATTTTATTTTATGGTTAATTAAGTTTTTAGTCCCTATAAATATTCACAGTTTTGTTTTTAGTCCCTACAAAATAAAATCACACTTTTTAGTCCTTGTGACATTTTCCTTAAGCATTTTAGGGATCAAAACTGTTGATGGAAATTTTTTACAGGGACTAAAAGTGTTGATGGAAAAATTTATAAGGACTAAAAATGCTGATGGAAAATTTGATAGGGACTAAAAAGTGTGATCTTATTTTTTTAGGGACTAAAAACAAAACTGTGAATATTTATAGGGACTAAAAACTTAATTAACCCTTTATTTTATTTTTGAATTTGTTTATTGAGTAAATTACACTCCCCTCCCCTCAAAGATGCTTGAATTACAATCCCCTCCCTCTTATGTTAAAATATACACTTTCCTCCCCTCTTATTCAAAACATATTAGAAAATATTTCACTTCTCTCCCTTGAGAGAAGCTTGAATTATATTCCTCTTCCCTCTTAAGTTAAAATCTAAGCTTTAGTCCCTCAATAATTTTTTTTATTTCTAATAATTTAGCAAAAAATTATCTAACACACTTCAAAGAAAAATAGCATTTCCGATTCATTTTAATATAATCAAATTTTGAATGCATATCTTTCTCTATTTTTTATTCACAATTTCATTAACATATAGTTTTAAATCCTATTATAAAATATGAAACAACCCAAAATAAAATTAAAATATGTGAAAAATTACTAAAGTCGATTATAAAGAAACGAATTTATATTTTTTAAATAGTGATTCAAAATTAATATATACTATAAAAATATTTATTTATATTAAAATAGATTAAAGTATAGTCCATATTTAATTATTAAGGAGGAGAGTTGTAATCCAATCATTTTTTAACATAAGAGGCGAAGAAAGTGTAATTTCATGTTGTTTATTTGACAAGAGAAAGAAAACATCTAGATTGTTCTCGGGGTTAAACGAACGCACGCACGAATTGGCAATATTCCTCGTATCGTACCAGCATCATCACAAACACAGAGTTGAAGAAGATGTTCAAGAAGGCGGTGGAAGCAAAGTCTCAACAGAGACTCTCCGGTGCCGACAGAAAAAAGCTTAAACGAACCGTTAAAGACAAATTCCCAAGAGCTTCTGATTCTGACGTAGATGTTTTACTTCCTCCTAAGGTATCCGAAATTTTCTTTTTCATTTCCATTTTTTTTCTAACCTAATCGCTCATAATCATAATCGTGAGCTATGATGCACGACACATAGTATTGGGAGAATCTCAAGTCCCTCGTATGTGACAAGCCGGTTTTGTAAGAATGAGTTCTATTGATATAAAAACTTAGACTAGTGTTATCAACACTTTCTTTTCAATGTTTGGGTGAAATTATTTATGAGTACTGCACAAACCCATTTTCAAAGTGTAGGACCCACATCAACTTTATTACCTAATAAAAGAGTAAGTATTAGACCGATGAAAAGAGATAGTTCATAGCATTCCTCGAATGTGGGACACGCTATCATAATAGTATTTGAATGTGTTACAATTGACAAAATATACCTAAATGTGTGTTTGGTTAGTTAGTCATTTTGGTTCTTGTTCTTCAGTAGTTAGCTAAGTTCTCATATGTGTGTTTTGTTAGTCAATTTGGTATGTAAAATTATTAACAAAATAGACACTCAGGGATGTGTTAGTAATTTTGATACATTTAGCGAGTCAAGGTGACAACGCGTCACATTTTGGGACAAGTGCACTAGAGACGATAAAGACATGGAGATGGCATTAATAGTTTAAGAAAATAAAAGTGATTAATTATAAACACATGTGTTGCTATCGTGTTTATATCGGGCATTGACATGTGTTGGACACCAGACACATTTTCAATCTAGAGTGTCAGTGTGATATCTACCTGAGTATTATGGGGTGTCCAAGTCCCACATCGAGTAATTTGAGATGTTAGGTAGAGTATTTAAGTGACTTAGTTTTTCCTTCTTGATAGCAAGCTTTTAATTGACAGGAGTGTTTTTAAATTGCTCGAATGCTTGTCACGATGTTACATAAATCTTAAGTTTTCATCTTTTAGATTAATTGATTAATGCCAATCAACTAACTTAAATATATTAACATTAATACCAGACGGAGATAACAGTGGCCAAGTTTCAAACCCGGGTTCATGTGTATGCTGTGGAGGGAGGTTTTCCTGTGTTTTTCGACATTGATGGTCGTGGTTCAGATATTTTTCCAACAGGTAGCTTTTGCTTTTTTATTTTTTATTTTTGGAAATGAAAATGAATAGGATTCCTTTATGTTTAAATATTAAAGTAATAAAGATCCTTGCGATTGAAAAAATGGTGAGAAACAGATGTATGAAATTTTGCCATGTGTTTATTACGGATGTAAGAGTTAGATGTGCATTTAGTTATGATAGTTAGAGTTTTTTTTATTTTTTATTTCGAAGTAGCTACTGTTTGTTGTATATATAGATATAGATGGTAGATATAAACCTCATTTTAACTTGGTCATTCTTTTTGCTCAGGGTAATGAAATTCAATATGAGAGTTCTCTCATTTCTGTCTATGGTAGTTTATATCTACCATCGTCCATCTATATCTATATATACAACAAACTATGGCTACTAGAAAGTAACAAACTCTCGAATTGTCATAAGATTCATAACCGAATGCAACTAAACTCAATATTGAATTCAAATGGCGTCGTTGTAGTTTATGCTCTAGGGCAAGCTTTTTTCATAGAATAGATAGATAGGTTAAGAAATGAACTCATCTATTCAAATGTGTCGTTGTAGTTTATGCTCTATGGATGGTCCCTGAGCTGCTGCCGGCTTTCATACTCAAGGGTGGCGAGGTTTCTCGATATGTTATAGGTGGAGCCGACTTGATGTTCCCTGGTATACTTGTGCCTCCTGAAGGTCTTCCATCATTTGCGGCTGGGGAAACATGGGCGGTGAAAGTACCTGAAAATCCTGCTCCCATTGCGGTATTAATTATTTACATTGATTGTTTCCTGTAAATTGATGCTTGAAAGCTGGAAGTATCTTAAAATTGCATTTATTTTTTTCAAGGTTGGGAGCACCACGATGAGCAGCGCTGAAGCATTGAAAGCCGGATTGCGTGGAAAAGCATTGAGAATAACTCATCATTATCGCGATTTGCTTTGGCAAGTATTACTAGATCTTAATTATTCAAAAAATAGAGGTCTCAAATATTGGCCATGGCAGACTGCGGTAGCAGATTTTTTTATAACCAACCTGGCCAATTTGTGAAGGATGGTGGCGCCATGGTGTTTTATAACAAATAAGGCTGTTTAAATTTGATTTTAAGGAAATATGGTTTTCAACCATGGTCCGCCATCTGCAATCGATAACATTGTTCAATTTGACAGTGTTTACAAATCTTTCAGAAATTCAAATTATTAATTTATTTATTTTTACTGTTGGTTGAATTTGTAGGGAATCAGTTGAGGGCCGTTACATACCTAATGCAGGTTTTTTGGAAGATGCTGTGTTTGGACATCCTTCTTTATTATCATCGCCGTCTGATAATTCTGGTTTGACTGAGGCTACTTGTGAGACATCAATTGACCAACAAAACAACACGAAAAGTGATGAAGCAGAGGGATCTCTTGATGCAAATGATGAAAATAATGATGAAAATACGGCAAATGAAGCAACTGCTGGCGTGCGTGATTTGAAGTTAACTGATAGTGGTTCGCCTAATGACCCAAATGACCAACATACTCTATCAACTTCAGATGTAGATTTGCTTCTAGACAACTGCCTTTTGCAAGCACTGCATACAACATTGAAGGATAAAGACCTTCCCATTCCTGGAAGCACTCTATGGTATGATTAAATCTTCCTCTCTCTCTCTCTCTCTGGGATTTTGGCTGACCGAAAAATTCTGCAATCCTGCAAATCAGTATTTTGTTTGATGATTAGGCTTGGGTTATATTTTTTATTTTTTCAAAATTTGGTTCAGTAACATAATTCACCATAATATGACAACAGTGCAGCACACTTTTAATTGAATGAGGTCATGGGAACTTTGGTAGTGAACTAGTGATTTTTCAAGTTGTTTATGCATATGCTGATAAACAGTTTGGGCATTTCTTTTATAAAAAAAAAAAAATATGTTTGCATATTATGGCTGAACAAACATTAAATTGTTGCATGAAAAGAGTTTAGTTTTAAGTGCTGAAAGTGTTGGTATATTAAGAAAAGTAGAAAATTATTACCATTGAATATAATGAAGGGTTTTGCTAACGAATGTTTTAGGGCACTTGCTAAGGATTTAAAAAATTAACAGTATTTAATGGAATTTACGGCAGTTATACATGAGAAAAATACAAAGCTGTACTTTTTTATTAGTAATTTCCATTTTAATATTCATAAAAGCGTCTTAGGTGTACCTGTTAGCCTTTGACTATAATTATAAATATCATGTTAAAGGAAGTTATTGTCATTTGATGATAAGTAAGGAATACTTGCTGCATATTACATTCAGTGCCTACTAATGTGCATTAGTGTAATTACCATTTTTTTCTTCCACTTAAATTCATTTCAGGTTGTATTGTACATTCGCTTATAGTTCACTGAGTGCTGACCTAAACGTTCAAATTTACTGATAGCATAACAAATATTTATTTTTGGGCATTGTAGGTCAAACCATGTATTGCCATGTAGGCCTTCAGGAGTAACTTTAGACATCAAGAAGTCATCCTACAAGAAGTTAGCTAAGTGGTTACAAGCAAAAGCCTCCTCTGGATTGGTATGTCATCTACTGCTATTTCACTAGGAAAGTAGAATTGTAAATATGGTTATTAGTATCTACGATACATGCATGCTGTATCTCTATTTGATACGAAATTGAATTCATTCGATACAATTTGGACATAAATGAATTCCATCTTTAATCACAATTCATTATGGTGAATCACAACTCACTATGATGAACCCAGATTCATTCGATTCAATCTAATCAATCACCACCTAAACTTAGTGCAGCTAACCACTTCTTTCGTCAACTTCGTATAAGCAACCACTTCTTGCCATTTGATACATTACTTGAATCTTGAATTATTTTGAGGTTCACTTACGATATATAAAATTTATAATTTTCTATGTTACCTATTCTTTTACTTAAAAAAGGGACGTATTTTTAGTGTCAATCTATCTTACGATTCATAATAAGATTCGATTCATGATTCAGAAAAAATGTCATTTAGTTAATGATTTGAATTGATAACCATGGTAAATAGAAGCTTGCAAATATTGACCGGAGAACTTTTGATGTGTATGAACTTAAAATCTAGAATGTGCTGAGACAGGTCTCTTCCAACTTGTAATCTTTGAAAATTGGGTCTTGTTCTGCCAGCTTCGTTGCTTTGCAATATTTTTTCTTTCTTACTTGACCTAATAGTAATTCTGATATCAAAATTGTTGTCTTATGTTTCTCCTAGTCTCTGAATTTGTTTGATTTGTCCTATTTTCCCTGTATGCATAACAACTGATATTTTAAACCGTTAGGATGAACTAAACTGTAGCTTTTGGGAACTTTGTTAGTTGTCACTTCTTTAGCATGTTAGATATGTAAGCTAAGCTCCTATGGTTAAAGGTATGTATAACATTTTGCTACTATAGTATTGAGATAGGAGCTTGAAACAATTCAAGAACTAACTTCGTTAGCATGTTAGATATAAAATAAGTAAGCTAGGCCACAACTATAAAAGAAAATTTTGGCAACATTTTACTTCTTTAGAATGTGTAATGAAGAATTGGAATTGATATAGGTGTTTCGATTAATGCGCTCCATTAGTTCAATGTGAAAAGCATCGATTGAATTTTTTATAACATAGATATATCTTCATAGCAATGAAAAAAAAAATGAATAGCAAACTGGTGATTCATTTCTAATTATTCCCAGCTTTCGAAATTGTTGATGGGATATCTGTTATGATAGTTAAAATCAACTTAGAAATGACTTAATTTGGGATGTTTATTTCTCATATTTCCTTTAGTATATTAGGGGTTGATGAAATCTTGAAAATAGTCTCTATTAGTTGGATTTTTTGAAGTCTATCCATGGCCATGGATCGCTCTGTTAGACATATCTTCAGGAGGATAGGATGGGAAATATTGAAAAGTACTCACTCAAAATGGAATGTGATATAACAGAGTAGGAGACGTGACATAGGGGGAGTGGGTAGGAATTGATTCGGCAATCAAAGAGAGTTTAATCAGGGTCGTAATGGACTTCGGGAGGCATGTAACTTGTAAGAATTAACATGTGGTTTTGGTAATTTTGGGGGCGGGTAGAATAGTTGGTTCTCTCCCAGAATTAGCTTTATCTCTTAATGTTTTGTTATTGTTCATCATCTTCCAAGGAGCACAGCTCTATTTCGTTGCAATTTTTCCTCTTTAGCAGTTCAGTTTAGTGAATTAACAAAGGCTATTCTCTGGTTGTAAGAAGTTGTATCTTCAGATTCAATATAATTTTCCATTTCTGTTTGGGTCCTATCATGCTGTAAACATAATTTGCATCAGAGCACAAATGAATTATTAAAATAGATATAAAATGCATGTCCATTTTGCGTACAGTGAGCAAAATTTATTGACGTTTTAATTTTCTTTTTGATCATTTGTTCATGCATTGAACTTATTTGCAATGTAATTTCTGGGTTCTTTCTTAACGTAGATTTGGATTTTGAACAGATATCAGTGAAAGAAGACAAGCATAAAAAAGAAGTCGTGCTATTTTCAGTTAACCGAAAACACGCTGATTATTCATCCTTTAAGCCTGAAAAAAGGCCAGCGGAGAAACCTGACCAGTCCAGTGTTCAATCTGTCAATGAAACTCGTTCGTCCAAAACTCTGGAAGTGGCTGAAATCTACAAGCCAAGTGTACATGTCAATCCCATATTTTCATCTGTAGGAGCTGATACAGGCAAACTTTATACTGTTTCTGAAGCCACTGATATTGTCTTCGCATACGTTGAAAAACAAAATCTTGTGAAACCAACAAATAAATCTCTTGTGGTTCTAGATGCAATATTATGTGATGCACTATTTAAGGGGGCTATTAAAAAAGGAACTACGTATCCTACAGAAATTCACAAAAAAGATTTAGGGCAAACATTTGTGAGCCGAATGCAACCTCACCATGTTGTGACAAGAGGGAATGAATCTGTAGTTCGTAAAGGTGCGCTAAAAACAATTCAGATACTGACAGAAAGGCGGCAAGGCAACAAGAAGGTAACCAAACTATCCGGCATGGAATCATTTCTTATAGATGCTGACGCATTAGCATCAGAACTTCAGAAGAAGTTTGCTTGCAGTACCACTGTTGGAGAATTACCAGGTATTTCTTAGCCATATTAAAATTGGAAGTTCTATGTATTAGTTTGCGCTTGTTATTTTTTTTCTTTCGAAAGCTTATTATGATTTTTTTTTACCAATCTTGTTATGATGTTATCGTCAAGGAATGTGGGATTTTCTACCAGATTTCTCTTATATGCTGATTTCCTTTGTTTAAATTCAACTACAACATGTTGTGTCTGATTTTATTTGCATTAATCATGCTAAGATTAGTCCCAGTTGCACACATGGCATTTGATTTCTCAGTTTTAGTACTGAGAGTTTGATGGGCTGTATTCGAATTTTTTTTCTGCATTTATGACGCTAGACTAGTTGTAGTTGCATATGTTTTATTTCTTAGTATCAGTATTTAGAGGGTATGAGGCTGCGTTAAATATTAAGCTGATTTAATCGAAGACATTTTCGGGAGCATAAGCAGTAAGTGTGCAACTCCGGTGTCCTCTTTTATGTACATAGACAGAGGCTACTACATATGCATTTTGATAAAAATGTATTGATTTCCTTATGAATGTAACTGAATGAAACCAAGGTCCTGCTTACATGCATGTGAAAGTGACAGGCCCTTAGATGAGTTGGGTATGAGAGCAGGGTAGGCCTAAAGAGTGGAGTGTATGTTCAGAAAAATAAGAAATAGGGGACTGATGAGGTGGCAGAGATAGAGAAGAGTGGGAGAGTGTGAACTGATTTTTCTGTTATATGTAGTTTAGGGTGTAGTGTTGTTCGTGAGAGAGGGTATCGAAGGATCATTCTGTTAGAGGCAATGAATAGTCTATTTTCTGAAGGAGCCAAGCTCTGTGGAGTAGAAGGAATATCATCCCTGTGCTTGTTTCCTTTTCTTCATAAATAATATTCACATTTCCATAATTCCATCTCGATTCTCTTATTATTCTCTGTTATTTGTATACTGCTGTGTTTGTGATTTGTAACAAAAAGTTTGTGAAAAGTTGTTTTTATTTCCATTTTTTGCTTCTAATTATAAAACTGTTACCTTGTTCTCATTTTGTTTTCTTTTCCAAACATTTGTACCTGAACAATGAAAAAAAAAATTGTTGTTTTATGTACAAATATTTAAAAACAGAAACAGAGTAAAAACAATGTGGCTATTTTTGTAGTTAAAAGTGAGAACATGAAACCGAAACTGGTTTCTGAAACCAAACAGACCTGATTTTTTTTTTATATTTAGTCTTCAATATCTTTCACTCTTTCTGATCCTTCTTTGCTTTAATATAACAATATGAGTAAGGATGATGTGAACCAACAACAATTGCTTATTTCATTCAATATTTTGTTGAATGACTTGACAATGGTCAGACACAGCACACACCCTTATGACATGCAGGGTTATGACTTGTAAAGTTTGATTCTCGAGTTGCATACTCTATACCACGGACTCTTTTTCATGTCCGACACTGACACGACACCGATACATGTAATTACACTCAGTTATGCCATGTTCTCATGTCGGTATTCGGTGTCTGTGTCAGTGCTCCGTAGGTTGCATATGATAAAAATGATGTGTTTATTGTATTGTCTCTCTAAAATTTAAAAATATATGTTTGCAGGTAAGAAAGGGTTTGAGGTTATGGTTCAAGGTGGAGTTATTGATGACCTGGGAAGACATTTGGTTGAACAATATGGAGTTCCAAAGAGATTTATTGAAGTTTTTGACAAAACAAAGAGATGAGCTCTACCAAAAGGTGGTTGTTTTTAATATTTTGTAGCCATGATGGGAGTGCTATGCTTGGATTCTGGAAATGTAATGCATTTTTGCACTTTTTAGGTTGAGGGTAATACATAAAAGAGGAAACTCAGAATAGGATTGGACAAAGGTTCTTTCATTTCAAATATTTATCGTCTATAAGATTATTGTCAAACTTTGACTGGGAAATCTTATTTGCAATTTTCACCTATGTTCACATGAGTAAAGTCCATTAAGTCGAAATTCAAAAAATGAGAGACTCACGTGACAAGTTTAGATTGGTTGAATTTGAATGATCTATTCAAATTACACATGAGAAGATATCTATTCTCAAACATGACCGTTGAGATAAGAGATTTATCTGTTGAGGTTTTGTCGTTGTTTTTCCCTATTTGATATTAATTTTTTTAACAGAATACCATTGAAATTTTGATTGTCTCACATTGTAGGATCAAGAAAAATGAACTTAAAAACAAGGATTTATGTGTTATTTACTAAAATTAAAATCTAAATGAGTGAAGACAATTTTGAAACGTCCACAAGTCTTAACTCAAATGAAAAATATTAAAATTGTAAGATCGGATGTCATGGTTAGGGTTCAAACTCTAGTCTCTCCACTTGTTTGTGTGGGTTATTGTTTATCTGGAAAAAATAAGAACACTTTTAAAACTTGACAAAATTGATTGTTTAACATGTCATATTATGTCTGGCAGTTAGTCAATTGTCTAAGTTATCCGAAAAAGAGAGAAGGTATTAACTCACCCAATTATGAAGGTTATTACTGAAATAATTTTTTTTTTTTAATCGATGTAACTAAAATAATTTCTAATTCACATGGTGGTAATATGGGTCATCTTTAAGAAAGAAATTTTTGATTATAGATCAAATTAAAAGAAAACACATTTGAGGATGAATCTAACCAAAATATGTAATTGTGCTGACTTGGATACCGAGTATGTTTATATCAAGATCTTAAATTTGAATCTTTCCGACTTAGTCAATTTCTGTAAGTTAGTCTATATATAACTTTGCTCTAACTTTAATTGGACTCCATGTAATGGACATTGAAATTGGTGTTGGAGAATAGAACGTGGATTTATGAAACGGTACCTAAAATCCATATCATTTCTCTTCTATCCATTATTTTGACCAAATAACCTTCTCACTACCCTCTCTCTTTTTCCATTTCCAAGCAAAGAATACAGCTAGGCTTTGACCACTTAAAACAAAAATGTACATCATAGTTTCGCATCCTAAGTTGTTGTAGTTTGTTTGAGATTCAATGTACATTTTGCTCTCACATGGTTTTGTTTCTTCGTTAGTTACTCTCACATGCCGAAGCACATGTGTAAAGCAAATCCAACATTGAAAACTAAAAACAAAAAAGACAGCAGCAGTTTGGTTTGGCATCCTATATATGCATGCTACTCTCATTGTTAGGTTTTCATTACTCAACACAAAACTAGAAAACTCAAAGATGTGTGTTTCATAATTCCTCTCTCCTCTCTCTAAGAAAACAACTTTGTTTTTTCTTAACTATTTAGGAACTATATGATCTTATGATCTTTTAATAAGAGTGTTTAACATTATGATCTTTCTATCATTTGTAACTTAGCAACAAAAGTGTTTTAACAGTTTAAATTTAAGGAACTAAAATGTCTAACATTTCTAATTTAATGAACTAAATTTAAATTATATTTTTAATAAGAGTGTATGTGCCTTTGCATTGCAATTGTTTTATTGATTAGGGGAGTGTTTGACAATTGTTTCTCATTTCCTTTAATATGTAGAAAAAGATAGTAATTATAATTTCAATTGTATTTATATTATATGGATAGCTAAATTATTATAAGTGTTTCTTCATTTTCTTTTATTAAGTTACATTCTTCGGTGAAGGTTTCAAATTCGAAGGTACTAGGCTAATATCATATTGAATTGCATTTTAATAAATGAAGTAACAATAGAGAACTTATATTTGGGATATCATGGCCCAAGTCTCCAACCAGCCTATGAACTTTAATTCCTGTCATATTGATCGATATGAAAGCTTATTGGTTGATGAGTACAAAATCCTGTCATATGGGTGAGAGGGAGATAAGATACGTATTTTGTAGTTCATATATTATACTGTATATTATAAATAAAATTAATTATTATGATTGAATGATAAAATATTTAGTTCGGTTATGAAAAACTATCCTCGTCAAAGTACAGTTAATTTAAGTTAAAGTTACTTTACTCAATGAGAAAATAAATAGATGATACACATTAGTGGTCGGTGAAGAATTGATGGAGAAAATCATGTGGAAACAAATGGTTTTTTAAAAATTATAAGAGGAATAAACACGTTTTGAATTGCCACCTACCGTTGACATGCAATAACATCCAAATAAGTGTTTTTAGGTTAATTAAAGAGAGTTTTTTGGTATTTGTTTCCGGTGAAAGTGATGCTGAAAATTGAAAGGGTTTTCAAACCAATGACATTTTAATTGGAAGATCACATTCAAATATGTTTTTTTAGTTTGTTAAATGGAAACAATGGAGAAAATCCATTTTAATTTTCAGCATCATTCACCAAACCAAATATCAAAAAACTCTCTTTAACCGACTTAAAATGTATATTTTTAGCTTAAAGTTTTAGCTTGGAGTCAAACATAGATAATAGACAATTGTTTTAACTTAAAAATCCAAATACATTTAATGGATGTTGTTGAGCACCAGCAATAGGTGGCAATCCAAATGTATTTATTCCTTTTTGTTTTTAAAGAAATCTTTTCTTCCAAAACAAATTTCTTCAAAAGTTCTTCACCGATAGAGTAGTTGGTACATCTTCTTCTACGTAGTTGATTATGAGTACTTCATGATCAATTAATTTTCCTTAAATCAATAGTATTTTGGCGAAGATAGAGCTTCATGATCATATCAAAATTGGAATAATATGTTTTTATTTATTCATAATAAACTGATTTATAATAAACAAAAATAACAATATATAGATGTAATATATGTACTACCTTCGTCCTAAATATATGACTTTTTTGAGAAAAGTCATATATGGTATGGGGTGGAAGATCAGCGAGTGAAGGAGGGAGGAAGAATGGGGTCAACTTGGTGGAAAGATATGGTTGGTATCCGAAGAGGTGTGGGTGAATAATTAGTTTGATGATAATTTGGTGAGGGTGGTCGATGATGGGATCAATTCGTTGTTTTGGTTTGGTTCGTAGTTGGATGGTGGTCCTCAATGTGTTAGATTCAAACGACTTTTTGAGTTATATGAAAATTGTTTAGTGATGGTTGATGAGATGTTTGATTTAAGGTGGGTTGTTATTGGTGATGGTTCGATTTTTTAGAAATGACTGGAGAACACAAAATATGATATCGCACACATCGTATTCTTTTATGGTTGAGACACATTTTGCATTTTTGCAATATTTTTTTAACTCGACTCATTTTCCGTGCACATAATTTGAGGGACAAATGTTATGTCGTGTCTATACGGTATTGATATAATTTGTTCGAATATAATTTATCTTGATTTTTAGAGTCTTCTATTTAAAATCAATTCAATCTTGTGTGTAAAATATTGAATTCCTAGTTGACTCAGAGAATAAACCCATAATATGTTCAAAGAACATAAGCTTGTGGGGATATTTTGAAACCCCGTCAAAATAAGATCATAACAAGACCAAAGACAAAAATTATTTAATATCTCACTCAGGGCCAGCCCTAGTGCATAATCTGGGATGAAGGTGAGAAAAACACAAGAAGGGGGGTTGAATTGTGTTAGTTTTTTCTTCGTTTTCTCCTAAGTTGAAATCACTGTTCAGAAGCAGATAGAGTTCGGCTTCTGAAGTGATGTTCAGAATCTAGTTGCAGCGGATAAAACAGAGAGAGAGAGAGAGAGAGAGAGAGAGAAGAAAGATACAAAGCAATTATACAGGTTCCTTCCACAAACCGGAAGTAGTCATGTCCCCCTTGCACTTCCAAGGAGAGTTCACTAAAATGTAATATCTGATTACAACTGCTCACTGCTAAAACTAGCAAGAGACTTCAAACTACTCAAGCACAACTGCAAGAGATTTTCTATCCTCAAGAACAAAATCAAGAGACTTCCTATGCTCAAGCACACAAGCAAGAGACTTCTATTCAAACAGAAATACAAAGAAATTTGTTTGAGATTGAACACTTGATATACAATTTGTGGTGTTCACAATACAAATCAGATACAGACCCTTAAGACTCTATAATTTCTAAGATATGAAAGTTGTTAAGAAATTCTAAGTGAACTTTGGTGTGAAACAATTTCAGCAGAGTTTTGGCACTTGTAAATTGCTCTTGGAGTCTTGCAATTCTTCAAGTTTTCATTCCTTTATATAGAGGTGTGAAAGAGACGTTGTTGATTGCCAGCACATCAAAGAAGAGTCGTTTGAAGTTTGATCAAATCATCAATGATATGTTGCCTGATTTGGTTATTGTCCTATGAAGGATCAATTTCAAATTCATTCCCAGTATGGAGGAACACGTTGCAGGCACAGCTGTTGTTCTTGTACTAACAGACATAAAAACAGAGTAGTGAAGATAGTAGTTGTACACTTCGTACAATTGTCCTTTTTCAACGTTCTCCAAAGAATAAGCATCCAATGCCTTCAAATCCTTTTGAAATAGTCGTTGCTACATTCTTCTAGTCTTCTGCAATGATAGACGTGATTAAATCATTATTTGAACAACATTTGAAGTTCTTCAGTCTTTCAGCTTCTAATGATCTTCAGCTCTTGATGATCTTCAGAACCTCTGATGACGTCAGCTTCTTAGGAGAGTGATTCTGATGACGTCAGCTTCTTCAGGACCTCTTGTCTTCAGAACCTCTAGTCTTCAGACGCTTCAAGCTTCCTTCTTGTTTATTTCATTGCTCTCATTTGTTCTTCCAGAACCTATGCTTAAATAAGACATTGAAAATTTTTGTCTATGGTCATGCACACTTGAACAAATATTAGCATATCCATTTGACAATTTTTAATACCTTGTTATCATCAAAACTCAAAGGGTAATATTAAACACATTTTGTTCCAACACAGGAGTGCGACGGCCTATGGCCCATACCGGTAAGGGGCCAAAAAAAAATTAAGATGGGGGTGTATATAGAAATATTTGGTTTTGGGGGGTATATATAGGAAAATTCTTTGAAATGGCCCCAAACATTGACATGATGAAGTGTTGGGCTTAAATCTGTTGATGTTTTAGGCCATTTTGGTACGATTTGCACATACCCCATGTAGCACAAATATTTCAATATACACCCTCCTATAAAAAAAATTGGTTGTTCTTAATAGGCTTAATAGCAGTTTTCGCCCCCTAAAAAAAACTACAAAACCGCCCCCTAAGTTTTGCAACTGTAGCAGTTTTCGCCCCCAAGGCTAATTTTTGGTAAAAAAAAAATAACACGTGGCACCTCACTTAGGGTGTCACACCAGCGTAAACCGAGTCAAAATTGGTCTTGGGGGCCAAAACTGCCATAGATGCAAGACTTAGGGGGTGGTTTTGTAGTTTTTTTTTTTAGGGGTCCAAAATCGCAACTTTGGGAAAGTTAGGGGGCTAAAATTGCTATTAAGTCTTCTTAATAATATGCTCAAAAATTTATTATTGAAGAAATTTGTGATATTTTGTTGGACCCTTTATTCCTAATAATGTGCCTCACTAATATTAAAAATATCTATGATATTTATTATCCAAGAAATTTGGATAATTTTCATAACAAAACAAATTCTATTTTAGTTAAAAATGGGCATACCGGAAAAATTAACTTTAATCTTGTGTTTCAAAGATTCCAACAAAATAAATTATGTCAGTATCATGCGAAACACGTTCATCATTATGAAACCGGTACAAGATCACTACCAAAAAAACCTGATGTGAGACGCATCAGTGTTTTTGTTTTGTTATTCTTTTTATCATTAGCTGCATTTGACATACAATATTTTGCGATGCTAAAATTTCAGTCTACTTCGCATGTGTTATTGACCTAACCTACCTCTTTTGGTGTTTGTGTATTTTTAAAATGTGAAAGTTATAGAAAATAAAAAATAAGATATAGATAAACACATAGGATGACATACGATTAATATTCAAATAACATAATTCTTCATCTAAAGACCGTACTGAAGCAATCCGTTTAAATCGATTTGATCAAATTAAATAAATATAAAACATTTTTATAAAATTACAGAGAATGATATAGTAACCCTTCTTCAAATTGATGCTAGTTGATCAAGGAGCTTCATTTTGTAACAAAAAAACTATTGTTTTTTGTGAGCTTTGGTTAACACATCAACTGTCTCGCTGAAGAGTAATAAACATATTACTATCCATTTCATTGTTGTCATAGTCCATATTCATTTTTGTTTGAGTAAGTTTGGTTCGAAAGTTTTGAAGGGGAGGAGAAGAAAGATTTTTAATTGAGAAATTACACTCGCCTCCTTTATTATTAAATAGCATTAACATCCGCTCTAGTTTTTAATTAAACACTTACCTCCCTTAATTTTTAGGGTTAAATATGTTTTTGCTCCCTATAAATATACTAACTTTTCGTTTTAGTCCTTCTAAAATTTTCCTACAACTTTTTAGTCCCTATAAAATTTTCAATCACTACTTTTGGTCCCTATTTTTAAGTTAATTTTAGTATTTTTTTTTTTTAATGAAATTGTGAAGAAATGTGTAGATATTGTAAAAATCTTTCCCAAAAAAATTAGAATTTTTTAACAAAACATAAATTTAATATGAACTTTTAACCGTAAACAATATAAAAATTCATATTAAATTCATGTTATGTTAAACAATTCTAAATTTTTTTGGGAGTGATTCTTATAATATTATACATTTTTATGCAAAATTTTATTCAAAAATATGAATTCTACATAGGAGTTTACTTTAAAGAAGAGACTAAAAGTGAAGATGGAAAAAAATTTAGGGACTAAAAGTTGAAGGAAAATTTTAAAAGAACCAAAACGAAAAGTTAGTATATTTATAGGGACCAAAAACATATTTAACCCTAATTTTTATTCAAATCTACAAACACCTCCCCTATCATGTAACACCTTTAGTTCTCTATTAACTAAGCTTCTCTGTCGAAAAAACTGCTCCCCCTACCATTTATCTCTGCTTTTCATACAACGACCAAGCAATGATAGCTGTTGTGCCACACCAGGCTGTTCAACAAACTTCTGTATACTTACACATGCTTCATACTATTTAGTGGAAAATGGATTAATCGATGGATTAAAGGAAATATAAAAAAATATGGAAAAGCAATAACAATGATTATCTTCTATCTAGTGAAAAAAAGGCTTAATGGAAAGATCTAATTCAAAACCTTAGCTTTTGAGGCGTGAAGTTTGATGTCTAACTATGATAAATATTCAATTTTAGGATGAAGGAAGTGATTTTAATTCACATCAACATAATAAAGTTGGATGAAGGAAGTGAATTGATAGAAACTGAAATTCCGGATTGAAAAACCAGATAAACCAAATTCAAGAGGGTGAAGAATAATTAAGTGCAGAACACTGTTTAATTGAAACATTTGAACACTGTTTAATTAAGGATATATAAAAAAAAAATTAGGTTAAGTAGTAAGGTTTGATGAACATAGTATGAGTGACTTAGGGAAACGTTATTAATCTCTAATGTTCTTGTAGTGCTTTATTTTGCAGTGAGTTAACCACCCCAGGCAGTGGTAGCAAAATTGGTAGCTAATCTCAAATTCCTTGTCATGTATTTAACGGAAAGCTAACAGCATTACATGAGAAATGCTTAGATCAAAATTTGAGGGGGGATTAGTGCAATTTAAGAAGAACTCAAAGGAGGTGGGTGTAATTTTCCCTTTTTAATTTGAAATGTTTGGTTCAATTTTTAGAAGGGATAGAAGGGGAGAGGAGGGGAGCAAATTTTATTGCATTGCCAAAATTATCCTTAGATTAATTTAGAATCTCAATATTATCCTTATAACAACATTTATTATTATTAGGTTATAATATCCTTGGAACAACTTTTATTCCATATTATTCCATCGTCTACATTGTTATCGATCACATCGTTATTGTTTCGTTACTTTATTATCCTTATTTAATTAAGTTTAAGGGTAAAACAATAAAATAATTTTAAAATTCCTCCCCTCCCCTTGAAAACCAAACACATTTTAAATTAAAATATCTCCCCTCCCCTCTTAATTCTCGAACCAAACAGATCCTTAGACTCAAACTTATACCTACTTCCATGTCCTTAGTCTACAAACAAGTGGAAGAGGCGGGATTCAAACTTCTTAGTAAGTATTGCAATATTGATGAAGGAAAAAAAAACAAAGGTTATACTCAAATATATCTATTATTTGTTATTGTTATTTGTTGTTCGCGTTAAAGAAGTTAAACCCCACATATGTTTTTTTGTTATACTCAAATACTATCCATTTCACTGTTACTTTTTTTTTTTTTCAAATGA
>Ga0228711_1005084_pt1 | contig 20067 bp, 20 predicted proteins | sample MedpolnodulmetaG_2_FD_177996 | JGI IMG/M metagenome (GOLD analysis project Ga0228711, IMG submission 177996) | Root nodule microbial communities from Medicago polymorpha collected in Santa Monica, California, United States - brown nodules | ecosystem: Host-associated > Plants > Roots > Nodule... | reverse complement strand
ACATTTCTGTTTTGAGTTAGCCTTTAGTGCATACCTGAAAACTTTAAGTGATATTATCAGTTACCCAGGTGGTTTGTGGTATAGGATAACATGATTTAGGAATTGATATATGTATATATGTTGATGAATTATGATATGAAACGTATATGTTGAATTAACATGATGATTTATGATGTTGCAATTAAATGGTGAATATCTGTGAGATTATAATGTTGTCAAGTCGTTGAAGTTGTACGTTGTTGTTGATTAAGTTGTTGAGTCCATGCATACTCATATTAAGTTGGGGGCTTGACGCCCTGTTGAATGTAAATCATTCATATTAAGTTGGGGGCTTGATGCCCTGTTGAATGTAAATCATTCATATTAAGTTGGGGGCTTGATGCCCTGTTGAATGTAAATCATTCATATTAAGTTGGGGGCTTGATGCCCTGTGGAATGTATAATCATTCATATTAAGTTGAGGGCTTGATGCCCTGATTGGTACCACATGCATATTGCATAGTCAAGTTGTTGTTGAGTTGTTGATGTAAGTTGTTGTCAAGTTGTGGTTGAGTTGTTGATGTAAGTTGTTGTCAAGTTGTTGTTGAGTTGTTGATGTAAGTTGTTGTTGAGTTGTTGATGTAAGTTGTTGTTGAGTCGTTGTCGTTGATTTTAAAAGTCTAAGTAGAAATAAATGAAGCATATGTGAACTATGATTGATAATAAGTATATGTGAACCATGTTTGTTGTTTAAGTTGTTAGATTCCGTTGATAAATTATATGCTTATTATTATTGAATGTGAAATCTCACCCCTTCTGTTTGAATGTTGCCCCTATGTTGGTAACGCGCAGATAATCAGGACTAGCTGCGGATGTGAGTTGACTCTCTCGTGTGTCGTCTTAGGGTCGCTCTGATACGTAACGGGATGTGGATACTTGTTTTGCTTTCCATTGTTACGTATTGTTTTATCAACTATGTTGTTGAACCTTTTGAATTAAGATTTTTGATTAAGTTGTTATGTTGAGGCCATAGTGCCAAAGATTGTTGAACAAGTTGTTAATTTTGAAATAATTTTCCGCTGCGAAGTTAAATGAATTTTGACAGGGTTGTTTGATAAATAGTAACTTTACTCTATTTATACTTTAAAGAAGTGTGACATTCCGTTTTACGTTGAATACTCTGATTATTTGTGTTATTTACACTGTTGGGAAAACGGGGTGTTACATAATACAAATACAACAATTAGTTCATATTATGATCAAGGTGTTATGTCATTAAAATTAAAAACATGCATATAACATTTCTCAATAAAGTTTCGCAACGGAATAAGCAACATCTCCAAAATCATATCAAGGTCTCAACATCATTGTCATACCCCAATTTTTGACCTAAGATCCTACATTCATACGTCTTTTGACCCTGAATAGTCTTTGACTTTTCAGAGAAAAATTCGGCAGAAAGGTGTTTTAAAATACCTCATTTTTGGTTCCGAGTCGGACCCTCTTCTCTTTTTTTTAGTTTTTCTATTATTCATTCACTTTTAATTTCCATCTTATAATTTTGATTTTTAATTCTTATTTGTGTTTTTGTTTATTTTTATTTTAGTCATTATTATTTCTTTTTTATTTTATTTTCCTTTTCTTTTAACTGTTTTTTATTTATTTATTTGTTTATTTTTATTGATGTCCGAAAATGTCTAAAGGAATTCGATGAGTCCAAAATATATATGCCAAGGTCTGAAAAAATCTTTCTCTTCTCTGTGCCACAACTTTAGGAGCAAGTCACAAAAGTCAACACGTTTTCTTCTCCTCAAAGTTATTTCCATTTTTACATCAACCCTAATTCTATAAAAGCCAACCTGCACACAATTTTACCCAACAACAATTTTCACACGCACAAATATTCACCCTTGTTTTCAATTTCAATTTTATTTCTAAAAAAGCCCTAGCCACCGCAAATATTTTCGTTGGAATTCAATTTTAAACTTCGTATTGTTTCTTTTATTTTTATCGCTGCTATTCTAGATTTCAATTCATTCGATTTCAATTTGCAGCCGCTATATGATTATATAAACTTGAGAAACCTTATTTCCTTGCAATTTTGAAGTTTCAATTGTCCTTTATTTCTTATTTTTTATTCACGCTACTTCTTTCAATTTGTTATTCTCATATTTTATTTGCAGCCTGTTACTTCCTGGTTCCATGATTAACAAAGGGATGCACCAATTCAATTCCTTTCCTTGTTGTTGCGCTGCTGTTCCACTTTAATCCAAATTGATATTGCCTAGCATTGTTGCTGTGCACTTATTCCCTTAATTGAAAGTCATTCATCAATTAACAAGTACCAGTGTGGTTCCTCATTTAGCAGTCTCCGGTAAATTATTCGAGTTTAGTTTAGGTTTAATATCAAGCATATTTAATTTTCCGCCGTTTATATTATTGCATAGATTGTAGAATGTAAATTTAGGCTTAATGTAAATCATGCATGTTTATTTTTTCTGTCATTTACTTTATTCCGCAGACCATAGAATATATCCTAGGCCAATGTAAACCCTAAATAAAAGTGTGTGGGTGTGTGTGCGTGGGTGTGTGTGTGTCTTTTATCGTTTTATGCATCTAGTTTAGGTTAAAGGTTTTTTTATGGTGATCCAACGTCATCATAAAAAACCTACGCTTTATTTTCTCGCTCCGTTAGTTTTAATTTTAGTTTAATTATTATTCAAAAACAACAAAAACATGCAAATAGTATCAAACTCACAAAAAAATATTTTTATGAATAAACCTTCATCCCAAATCAAGTGACCTTTTTTATTTTTCTTTTCTTAATCAAACATTAATCGATTTAATTTTATTTTGAGTAACTTTCTTTAATATAAAAAATACAAACCAATTCTCATTTGCCACTTGACTTTTTACTTTAAAACTCTTTTCAAAACTAATAAAAAACCAAAACAAGTCAAACGCAATTTTTCACTATAAATTCCTCTTCAAAAGCAAGCAAGTTTATAGCACAATTTAATAAAATCAAGAGGTTCCCATAGAATACTATGGATATTTAGGGTGCTAACACCTTCCCTAAATATAACTAACCCCCGAACCCAAAATCTTTTCAAAACATGGGGTAGTTTGAACTTTTTCCCCCTTTTCTTCTTAAAAACAATTAAATGTTCAGTCGTGAAATAAGTGAGTCAAACGCTAACCAAATAGCCTCGACTTCCGAAAAAAGACGCGACACCTATCTTACACCTTCTAAGACTCCACCTTTTAGAATTTCATCTAGAACTAGACATACACCTACTTACTTGCAAGATTACCAAACACATCATTTAGCAGTAAATATCCTTTATCTGCTTATCATTCTTATTCCAATTTATCTAACTCTCATTCTTTGTTTTCTTTGTCTATTTCCACCCACATTGAACCAAAAACTTATCCTGAGGCCATCAAGTATGATTGTTGGAAGCAAGCTATGCAAAATGAAATCACTGACAAACTGGCACTTAGCAAATTGTTGATTTACCTCCAACAGTCAAACCTATAAGGTGGATATGGATCTTCAAAATCCAGCACAATGCTGATGGTTCCATTGAAAGATACAAAGCACGTTTGGTGGCCAAAGGATGCAATCAAATTGAGGGTTTGGATTACTTTGACACTTACTCACCAGTGGCTAAACTCACAACAGTCGGATTTATCATTGCCTTAGCCTCTATCTATCATTGGCACTTACATCATCTTGATGTGAATAATGCATTCCTTCATGGAGAGTTACAGGAAGATGTTTACATGACCATACCTCCTGGAGTTCCTCATTCTAACTAGAATCAAGTTTGCAAACTCAATAAGTCTTGTATGGTCTCAAACAGGCAAGTAGAAAGTGGTATGGGAAGTTGACCAATATTCTTCTATCTAATGGATACAAAAAAGCAGCTTCTGATGCTTCTTTCACTACAAGAAATGTTGCATTTTGCCAGGGGCAGAAGTCCCGGCAAAATGCTAAAAGCCTTGGCAACTAGACGTATGCCAGGAGCAGAATCACCAGCAAATTTGCTCATCGCAAATGAACCTACCAGGGCTTTAGCTCCTGGCAAATTTGCAGGCTTTTGCAGACTGTGTCAACATCACATCAGTCATTTTCAAACCATGCCAGGAACATTGCATGGGTTAACCCCTGGCAAAATGTGTACGATTTTTTTTTGTAAAAAAAAAGTTTTTTAATTGTTTAAAAAATCAAAATATTAAAATTTAATAATTAAAATAATTTTAAAAAACATTATCTTTTTTTTGTTGAGGTAAATAATAATATTATATAACTATTCAGTTTTTAATGACAAAAATAATTGGGGATTAATGGCAATGTCACATAGAGAGATAAATTATTTTCTTTTCCAACCACATTTTCATATCACACAGATCAAATAATTGATAGTTTAACGCTATGATGTTATGAAAGCAAAATTTATAGTTACTGCATACAGATGAAATAATGTGTATGAGATAGCTAACCTGCTTCAGATGTTCAATAAACTCATGTTATTACAAATCAATAATAATCAGGCACAACAATGAATTGCAAGATATTAATCTAGAAATGAGTATCAGGCTAATGCTTAATTCTTGGTGTACCATGAACTCTTGATGCAACTGTCTCAGGTACTTGAGCCTTTATCAAATCAACATGAACTAAACCTGGATCCAGAACTAGTTTACCGATGGAAAACAATAATAGGAGTTTACTATAAACCAATTCAAGAAAAATCTGTACCTTTCAACTGTAAAGGCTTCATTAAAAATCCTGAAATAACAAATGGAAGCATCAATATAGACTCTACCTAGAATGCATAACGCCAACCAATATACACATGTAAAACATTGCGAGCCATGTCGTTTTCTGATACACACATTATTTGTATGAGAAAAATAGGACAAGAGAAAAGTGGTAAAGGTTTAAAAGAAATTATGGCAGGGAAACATTGGAAAGAACTCAAGAATCTTAAGACAGATCCTAAGAAAGGGATCCAAGTGATATTTGTTATATTTTTGCAGGTATTCAAACTAAAATAGCTAATGTCAGTGTTCTGCTTAACAAAAAGAAACATCCTACAACTTTGCATTATGATTTATTTGGTCACCAAAATTTGTTTTGATAATTTCATACATCTAACACAACCAGAATTCGTATAGACTATATTACATGTGGCCAATCGTGAATCTGACAACAATTCCTTTCCACATTCCAATTGAAGTTGTTCACCTGCTCAAAATCAGGGGACAAAAACAAAACTAATCAATCACAAACACAAAAGTCAAAATAAAGAATGACCTAAACATGGCAGGTTTTTGCTTTCAAATAATAGGGATGCCAATCTTTATATCATAATTTACAACTATCTTATAAAATAATGGGAATCATGTGAATCAAAACAAACCCATTTTGTCCTCTTAAAATGTGAGCGTTGAACGATACCAAGGAAACCAAACTAAAATGTACATTAATCAAGTGGATAAATTTTACATCTATCAAATATCAACAATGTCCATATCCAACAAAAACAAAAAGAAAGTAAATTTATAATTAAAAAAAAAATACCCAGATCAATATCAGTTTCCATTATTTCTCAATATCCAAAAGAACCCAGAAAGAGAGAGGAAATAAATCACGAAAAAAATCAAATGAACAAAGATTATTTAGTGATTTACCGGCACAAATCTTTAAGCAGTGACGACGAGTGTGTCCTCAACAAATTGAATCCACCTTCAAGAACAAAGATTTAGTTAAATTAACCATGGGTTTTAGCAATACATGATTAGTTAAGCAAACAACAGCAATACCTGATAAAGATCTACGGGTTTGAGACGAAGATGGATGTGTTCTAGGTTTCCAGATGTGTTCTAGGGATTCAGATATGGAGAAGGAAGCAACAACCTTGGAGATGAATTGAAGCAACGAGCGATCGATCAGAGAAGGAAGAAGTATTCTAGGAATGGAAGAAAGGGTTCGATCTCTGGCTTTGTGGAGAGGAAGAAAAAGGGTTTTGGGAGAAAATACAAGAAAAGAAACATAGAAAAAGGAATAAAAAGAAATAAATGGAATAAAAAAATTAATGAAAAAAATATGGAGGGATGTTTCAAACAAAAAGGGGGAAAAATTGGTTGATTTGAGTAAAAAGAGGTAAAAAAATAATATTATAAACCCCTGTGTTATGATAATCGGGTCCCACCTTTTCTAAAGTCATTTGCCAGGGGCATCCCTGGCATTGCTCCTGGTAAATTTGCCAGGAGTTCTTGCTCCTGGCATAGTTCCCTGGCAAAATGCAACATTTCTTGTAGTGTTTGTTCATCAAGCATACTCATTCCTCCTTTACTATCCTACTGGTATATGTTAAGGATGTGATTTAGCTGGTAACACTCTTTCTGAGTTCCATACCATTAAAGGTGTTCTTCATGATGCCTTTAAAATCAAAGACATTGGTCAACTTAAATATTTTATGGGACTTGAAGTTGCTCATTCCAAATCTGGCATATCTTTATGTCAAAGAAAGTATTGTCTTGACTTATTAGAGGATTCAGGTCTTATTGGCTCTAAACCAATGAATACTCCTTCTGATCCTTCTATCAAACTGCACAAGTTCTGGTTCTATATATTAAAGAAAATGCTAAAAAGAAGGAAACTAACTCCTAAACTTTGTCTGAATTTAATGACAAAATACTGTCTTAGTATGTTGGTGCCGCAACTTATTTGAATAAATCCGAATAACAAGCCATCAGCTACATGAAGTGCACTACTTATTACATACCTTTTCCTTATCTGCGGCAACTTTGCATTCTGCTTCTTTCTTTTTTTGAGCAAATTTTACATTTTGATCAACCATATAACTCCTTAATTTCCTAAACATATTAAATAAGTTCCAGACTACTTTAAACAAGATTAAGACTGTTATTGATAAGACAAAGGAAGAAAAAAAAGAGAAAAAGATATTAAAGCTATGCAATTTATGGGAAATTCTTTTAGAACAAATTTGACTTAGATATTAATTCCTCCATAACTTTGGACCATGAATTCTTTCCATTGCTACTGGTTAACGATGGAGACCTACAGCAAAGTTATAAAAAATAAATCCATCTCTCCCTTCAAAAATGAAACAACAAATAAATAAAAAGCCAAGTGGAATAAACTCAATCAATTCCCAGATTAAATACTATCCGGGTCAAAAAGTTTGATTTGGAACTCAACAACTAATGTGTTCTCTTCACGGAACAAATTCTGTTTATGTGTCAATGATCGTAAAATTGCTTCAGGTTCTCCATTCTGGATATCGAGAGCCTGATTATACATAGGAACAACAACTAACATACACCCAATAGGTATTAAAGATGTCATTATAAGCGCCTACCTTTCCAAAGGCATCTCCAAGTGATCGATAAGTAAGATATCTTTTTGGCTAAAGATTAAGAAATATTCCTTCAAGATTGAGGTTTTAAGAGCGTCTCCACTGTGCCACATCACATTTATACAACCCATAATATTTTTTACTCCAATGATACATATTTAAGCTAGTGATAAGGTATGATATCATAATTAACTCTTTTGTTGGTTAATACCAAAAGAAGCCAAGGATAATTAATTCTATATTTGTATGGAACAATAACTTAAATAAGATACTCTACAATTTTTTATGGAAGTCGGATTAACACATCAAATAGATGTGCTCCAATTAAAACAGATTTTATATATGGAACGGTTATTTATTGTTTGAAACTCAATTATGAAAACCTTGTTGGAGATGCTCTAACTGGATTTAACAAGGTGTGATATATCAGTAGATTGTACAGTTTGGTATAAATAAATATGTAGAACATTTTAACGTCAAATGCAAGACTAGGAAATATCTTGCATTTGTTTTGAAATTGTTTGTGGCGGATTCCAAGGCTCATTGAAAATATTAAGTTCCATAAAGCATATTTTATGAAGATTAATGTTGGATTCGCCAATTTTGTTTCTTTCTAATCCCAATTGTACAAAAGTACAAGTATACATCTTATGCATTATTATACCAGACAATTACAAAATAAATGAAATTAGATAAAAAAATATTGATTAAATACATGTAATTGTTATAATCTACGTAGTCACAGAAAGTAGCTTTTGCACCATGGCATTGACATTATGCTTTTGTTTAATAACAAAATGAACTACCAGAAACTAGCTTGGAGAGAGGTCTGCAAGCATAGGGACGAAGGGGGCCTCTCTGTCAAAGACCCCTCTGTGATTAACAAGGCTTCCCTTCTATTTTTAACTTGGAAACTTCTCACCTCGGATGAACACTGGGCACTTATATGCCGGGACAGACACCTTATTAGAGGCAAACCCAAAAACTATCACCAAACCTCTTCTGTTTGGCATGGCATGAAGCCAATGGTTCAGAAAATATACCAGAACTTTACCTGGACCATTGGAAATGGCAAGTGTGTTTTTTTGGACTGATAAGTCGCTTGCTAGTCCTATCTGTGATCTTTTGCAGCTTCCTGAATCTATACAAGCTCACCTTAGTATGACAGCCTCTGATTACATAGTGGATGGTGGTTGGAATCTACCAGATTAACTTGTTAATAAGGATGTTGCTCTTGCTGCTAGCATTTACAAAATCACCTTACGAGAGATTGATGTTCCTGACAAGTTGAATTGGACTGTTTCTGTTGATGGTTGCCTGTCTAATAAGCTAGCCTACTCTTCCATGGTTAATCATGGACCTCGTGTCCCTTGGAGTAAGCTTCTTTGGAACTCATATGTCCCTCCCACAAGGGCTTTTGTGACTTGGAGGTTTTTACACAACAAACTACCCACAGATGAGAATTTGTGACTTAGAGGTTGCACCATTGTTTCCATTTGCTGCTTTTGCAATTTAAACTCTGAATCAACTGTGCATATCTTTTTGGAGTGTCCCATTACATCTCAACTTTGGACCTGGCTTGCGAAAGGCTCTGATCAACATATAGATCTTTCTAGTGGCATCAACTTGGTTCTTGGTAGCAACAGAAATGGGAGTAAGCTAGGGAAGAAAGTCATGAATGCTGCTATCATTCACATTATTTGGAGTATCTGGTTAGAGAGAAATGCTAGATACTTCAATAGTCAGCAAACCTCCATGTCCACTTTGTTTCATGGTATTCTTGCAGAGGTTCAGCTCAGTTTCAAGCTGTCCCTTGTGAAAGGCTCTTCTCAGATGACTGATTACAAGATTTCCAGGCTTTTTGGCATCCCCCTTAAAGCCAGCAGAATTATTACTGTGCAGGAAGTTAATTGGACCCCTCCTCCAGACAACACCATTAAATTTAACTGTGTTCAGCTGTGGGGAATCCCTCTAATGGTGCTGTCGGTTTTGTGATCAGAAACTCTCACTGCACTTTCTTAGGAGGCTTATCACAAAATATTGGGTATGCTTCCTCTCTGATTGCTGAGTTCAGTGCTTGTTTGAGTGCTATATTGAAAAGGCTAAGGAACTACATCTTACTAGCATTATTGTAGAGACTGATTCTTTGGAAGTGTACAAGGCTTTTCAGACATCTGAAGGAGTTCCCTGGCAACTTTCTGCTCGATGGCATAATTGTATGCAATTTAGTGAACATTTCAAGTGTACTAGTACTCATGTGCTTAGGGAGGGGAATATGATTGCAGATGCGATGGCTAAAAACGGTCAAGGTCTCTCCATGCATTCTTCTCAGTGGTGGATCACCCCTCCTTCTTTTATTTTTCCACTCTTGTATAGGGATAGTCTTGGTTTATCTTTTTCTAGAATCTCTATGGATTGATTGTGTATGTGGTTCAGGCAGCTCCTGACATTTATATCATTTTAGCTTTATCAACAAAAAAAAACTACCAGCAACTAACGATAAGAATAATCCCTACACTTAAACTTTGAAATCGTCCAAACAATCATTAAAGAGTAATTTGTCAACTGAAACAATCATTATATTTGTTAGCTCAGGTGATTCAACAGCTTCAGTAGCCCAAAATGTAGAAGAATAATTCAAAAATCATCTTTATAAACGAGGGTGTAATACGATCACAAGGTTAATACAAAAGGTTTTCTAATTCTAACTTAATAATTTCCAAATCAACAAGTAGAGAGATTGAGATCTTTGAAATTAATTGCAGAAGTAGCAAGTAGAGAGTTTAACTTATAAATATCATAAAGGGAAATATGGACTATTCCATATTTTCTCAACAGTATTACAAGTAAAAGATAAAATCAGACGATCCTTTTAGAAATGCCAGAGGGAGAGAAGAGGATTCTTCACACCCTAATATGAGAGTTTTACAATTCAAAATAAGAGATAAAAATGAGTGCAGATCCACTCACTATCAGTTAAACCTATCCCAAAAACAAAGCAGACTAATTCCATCAAAAGAAACAACTTAAGTATCATGTTTCAGCTGCTGCACATCACAGGTCCTTCCTTCCAGCATAATTTCCGGCTTTTTGAAGTTGTTCTATGTCCATATGGTAATTTACGGTGTTCTTATAAAGGGTCTGGACTATTGCAAAGTTCCAATGCTTTCACAACTAACCAAAGAGAACTTAAAGTCTTCAATATTTGTGCCTATCTTTCCAATTGTTTCAGGATCACCAAAGCAATCCAAATAATCATCCTGAACTTGAAAATATGTTCCCATCTCAACAAGAATGTTCTTTACATCAACTTGGTTATCCAGATTTTCACCAGCCATTGCCCATTAGTAATGCACATGCAACTGGAAGGTAAAATGAATAATAGGTAGTCTTGTACTAAACAATACGCCGGTGCAGTGATACGGTGTATTTGGACATGTCTTTTTCTCCTTCCAGTGTGGTGATCAAATCTATTATATGTCGTGCAACAGTTTGAAACTCAACCCCATTAAACAAATCAATTTTCAACGTAATATGGCTTTCCCTAGAAGTGTTTCCTAAGGATACATGGAATATGGTTTCTTAGTAGAACTCCATCATTCGCAGCAATCATTCCAACCTTGGGTACTCTAAACCAACATGGTTGAGCACGACGTGTATGGGAGCTATCGATAATTTTGTCAAGAACAAGAAAATATGCCTAAAGCCATTCAATACACCAACCAAGAGCACTTGCTTGGAAAATTTCGTCATCATTTAATGCCTGTCCTTCTTTTAACAATCGGTAGCTGTCAATAACTGACAGTCCACGGTTCAGCTTTCCTCCAGGCACATCGTAGTCCAGCATCCTATCAACCCATTGACGAGAATCATCAGACCACTCGAAAGCAGGGTCATGGAGTAGCTCAGATTTGATAACAGAGTACACATAGTGTTGATGGAAATGAGAGGGAAAGAAAGAGGATGGAAAGAAATAGTGTTGTTTTTTTTTTGCTTCCTAAATTTGCATTATTAGGAGAATAAATAGAGGAATGGAAGAGAAAGAGAGATGCTGCTCAGCCGGTGAGTGTGGCTGGCGTGGGGTGAAGAAGCCCTCTACTTTTGTTTTCAATTTATCATTTAGATTTCTTTTCCACTCAACGTTGCTGTCATTGCATACTTCCTGCAACTCTTCCCGTCTAAATTTTTTGGTTTTCTTACGATATGTTTTGAAACCTTTATTTCCACCTTGGGATTTTCGCTTCTCAGATTTCCCAGATTGATTTGTAGGTTCTTGATCGTAATTTTTCCTACAAGGGCACTCAAATTTCAGAAACAACACACAAAATGGTACAAAGGGTAAACGACAACACCAAAATAAAAAAAATAAATACTCAAACAAGAACTCACCGGCAAACACTGCAGTTGCAAATGCCTCGGCACCTTGGGCACACCCAGTCAAAATATATACCTCTCCCATCTTTTCCCCATATCTAAATTCAACACAAAATTGCAAGAACATAGTAAGAATAGAATAATACTGAAAATCAAATCAAAAAGTAATAAAAAAAAAGGTGAACCAAACCTAGTCTTGAGGCAATTGTGGAAAATTTTAACACACAAGGCTTTCCATCTCTTGGATTTTTGCATGTAGGAGGAACAAATCAAAAAGCAAGAGAAAGAGATTTTGGAGAGTTCACAAATGCGTGCATTTGGTTTGGTTTTGGATATCTTTTATAGGCTAAATTTTAAACATAAAACGGTCATATTTTTTTTAGTTGAAAAGTTGTGTCCATTGGAATAAATAGAAATTGTCATGAAATGGTGTCAACTTCTATTATTTTTATTTTCTAGGATATAGTATGATTAAGTAAATCCTCAAAAAAATTAAAAAATAATGAGTGTTTAATAATTACTATATGTGCTCCCTTGCATGTTTAAAAATTACTGAGTGTTTTTTTTAACTCAAATTTGGAGCAGTCTTGTATTTTCTTCTTTATATAAATGAGAGGTTGAACACATAAATAATATATGCGCAAATATGGCTTAGAGAGAAGGTCATTTTCTTTATATCCAAAATACATGTAATTTTTTTTATTAATATTACACAAAGTAGATAAATAATAAGGTTGGTAGAAAGTATAATATAATTTCTTCTTAAAAAAAATGTATGGTATAAAATATATTAGAAATTATATTAGAAAGTATAAAATATATAGAATCCAAACACCCTGATTCAAGGGAAAAACAGTTTGGATTATATAACCTGAATTGTATCAACACGAATTCTGAGTTTGCAACATTGATAGTAAGTTTAAGGACGATAATAATTTTCCCAACTCTCATCCTTCTGTTTTAGGTTATTGTTAGTTGTTCTCAGTCGAAAATCCAAATTTCAGTCTACTTGATCAGATTGTTCCGAAACATTCCCAAAAAATCAGAAGAAAAAAAAATCAAGGATCAAGACTCCCCGAGAATGGACTTCTTACGAGACTCTGCCCCTCAAAAACCAAACTTCCATCAGAATGTACTACAACAACTTAGGAGACTCTGCCCCCAAATTTTAATTTTTTTTTTCATATTTTCAGAAAATTCCGAAAAAATTTGCATTAGTTATATTTGATTTTTAGAATTTTTGTTGTATTTTTTTATTTTATTTCACATGATTTATCATCTTTTAACTTTGTTTTTAAAAGCGAAATTCGCAACTGCTGAAATAGGGTGGAAAAAGTTACGATCTTAAGGTACAATTAAAAAGGACACTGCAAGTCAGTTTAGCTCAAAGGCTGTTATGGATGAATTTGAGTATTTGAAGGATCACCAAGTTCGACTCTCATAAATAGCTACTATCAATTTTTATTTCTTTTGTTGTTGCTTTTTAGGTACAATTTTTTATATTGTTGTTGATTCTTTTAAGGTACAATTCTTATAATTTGGGACAAATGGAGTATTATTTAGTATGTTGAACCTTGGCAGAACAAATCTATTTCATTTTTCAAAAATAACTAAACAAATGATATTAATGAAGTATTCGTAAAAAAAATGATATTGATGAAATAAATTACTTTCATGATAGTTTAAACCCTAGATTTTTCCAATCGCAATCAAGAATGTGTTGGGGATGAAAAAGATTTTCAAAGAGGATTCGTTTGCCATAATTAAAGTATATTTGGAGCTGTTGGTTTAAAATTGAATCAATGTTGTACTAAGGAACCTCAACATATACCCCCCAAGAAATACAGTGTCATTCAATGAAGAGTTTGAAAATACACAATCTTAGAAGGGAAGGATAACATGTTGTATAAAATGATGTATGAATAGAATTTTATGAATAATAAATACACAGAATGTTGTACTAAATGTGAAGGGAAGGATTTGAAATGGCTTATACGAGTTAATTGGAATAAATGTTTCATCGGTATTTATGGAGATGGCATGTGGGTTTTGAATTGTATGCAAAAAAAGTTGCTCTTTAAGTACTTGGGGCTTCTAGTGGGAGCGAATTCGAGTAAGATATGATGAAAAAGAATCATGTATTGTCGTAGCATGTCACCTATCAGAGTCGCCTCCATAACTAGCTATGTTGTTGACGATGAAGGAATTTCCCTGGCAAGTATCATTTACCATGCCGCTGATGGTTCCTTGAGGAAAATTTCTCCATTCACACATAAAGAAGATATTTTAAATGCTACATATAGCATAAACATATTACTAGAAGTGGGGTTAATAATATACCCTCAGGAAGTTTGTATTACCTCTAAGCTATCAAACATTAAGATATTCATTCTAGACCAAAGGTAACTTAAAAGCATGAATTTGGTTTTAGTGTATGTGCGTTAGAGATGTTCTTACTGCCCCACTTTTTACTAATAGAAGAAGAAAGGACTGTCAAACATAACAGAAGTAGCGTAGTACTGCGGCAACTTCTCCAAATGTCAGACATTCCAAACCGTATTTTCACGTTTGGAACTTGGTTGCTTGATAGCCTGTGAACCTGAAATCATCATTTTCAGCACTTGGATTTCAATACTGCCGTCTTCTCTTGGATTTCAATGCTGTTGATGTTCTTCATTCAGCAATGCACAGCAAGAGTTTATAAAATCGTATTCCTTCTGATGAGTTCCAGTTTTCTTCAAGTTTTGATCCATAAATTAGTAAATCTTTTGTAGTGGTTACATATTTTGGTATCTCAGTGAAAGAAGTACTGAATTTCATCCAAAATTCAAGATTCTCATCAAGAAGTTCATCAATTCCCATCCTGAATCTCTCTTCAACAACAGAATTGCAACTCTTGTCTCTGAAGAGTTGTCGTCCTTCACTTAAGTCCTTTGTTCATGTTACGACTTTTAAATTTCATTTTGGCGCTAGATTTTCTGGATTAGTTTTATCAGAATGATATTCATTCATGAGGGAGCTTAACTTTTCGCTCACTTCCTTAAGTATTTTGGACAAAAATAACATTGATATGAAGAGCTCATAATAAATATATATTCGTAAGTGATACAGAGAGCTCAGAATAAATATATTCCTACATGATATATCAGTCGCTAAAAAAAGAATTGCATTTGCTGCTCATAATAAATAACCACTAATATTCACAAATTTCCCATTTGATATGTCACATGATTTTATACAAAAATCAAAATGTATGTTATAACCTCACTAAACCTTGTCAAGCAGACGCAAAAGACAAATCTCTGAAGCTAGTTCACCATTAACATCCTTGCAATACACATACAACCACGTGGCAGCGTTTTAAAGCGCATCAGTATTGTCAACACAGTGGAAGTCAACACAATCTGTACCACAACAGCACTATCCCTCCATGAACAGCCTTTATCTTCCCTGATTTTGTTATGCTGGAATCTGCTTACATTTTTTAATTCTTCTTATATCTGTATCACTGCTTTCTTTTAGCCCTATAATCAAGAAAGGAAATAAATATACTTGATTAGTCACTTTTATTGAGGTTCTGGCACCACTAAGTGAGAAAATATATATCTACTATCAAAAAGACCGATGTGAAAAAATGTCATTTTACACTCTAACCAACTTTGTTAACTGGTTATAAATTAAATAAAAGGGCTAACCTTGAAGAAATGTACAAATGTAATAATGGTTTAGTGGAGTCTTCTATTATGTTTCTTATTGCAATGATAAAGAAAGGAATCAAGCCAAATGTGGCGACTTTCAACTCCATAATTGATGCATTCCGACAATCGCCAACTTTGGAATATGGAGTTCATGGTTCTTCGCAATCCATCGAGTATCCGAGTGAACAATCTTCTTCTATGCTTATCGATGATGCTTTTCAGAATAAGACCAGGGATGACTGGATCTTGAAGATGTTCGAGCAACTTGCTGCTGAAAAAGCACGAGACACAATGAAGGATAGGAGGGGACGACAAGACCATCACTACATATTGTGGCTCTTCCAGAAAATGTATGAGCTGCACATTAAACCAAATGTTGTAACATTTTCATCCATTTTGAATGCTTGCAGGTAAATACTTTGAATATATTTGTTTTTATTAACTTCAATTAAACAACTTTTGTTAATGTGTACGTTGACATTCTCGCTTGAATATGTAACTGATCTCAAATCTTATAATATGATGCAGACGTTGCAATTCATTTGAGGATGGTTAAAAGCTGTTAGACGCGCTCCGCTTGTTTGATAACCAGGTGTATGGTGTAACACATGGACCTATGATGGGTTACAGAGAACAAGTCTGGTTCCAGGCTAAGACTCTATTTGATGAAATGATGCCTATGGATTCTTCAACTGCATCCGCATTTTATAATGCACTCACAGATATGTCGTGGCACTTTGGTCAGGTAAAAAGTCCAGCCATTAGAAACAAAAAAATTGAAGTTCTCCGCATCAGTTAGTCTTGTAAGAATTTTGGTCATTTTCTATTTATTTATTAATGATACGGAGAACTTCAAAAAAAATTTCATCTAATGGCTGGAATTTTTACCTGACCAAAGTGCCACAACATATGTGTGAGTGCATTATAAAAGGCGGATGCAGTTGAAGAATCCATACACATAATTTCATCGAATAGAGTTTGAGCCTGGAACCATACTTGTTCTCTGTAAGTTGTAACCCATCAAAAGTCCATGTGTTACACCATACACCTGGTTATCAAACAAGCGGAGCGCGTCTAACAGCTTCGAACTATCCTCAAATGAATTGCAAAGACTGCATTATATTGTAAGATTAGAGATCAGTTACATATTCAAGTGAGAATGTCAACGTACACAATTAACAAAAGATGTTTAATTGAAGTTAATCAAAATAAATATTTTCAAAGTGTTTTCCTGCAAGCATTCAAAAAGGATGCAAATGTTACAACATTTGGTTTAATGAGAACCTCATACGTTTTCTGGAAGAGCCACAATATGTAGTGATGGTGATGTCGTTCCCTCCTATCCTTCAGTGTGTCACCATCATTTTCAGCATCAAGTTGCTGGAACATCTTCAAGATCTGGTCATCCTCGGTCTTGTTCTGAAAAGCATCATCGATAAACATAGAAGACGATTTTTCACTCGGATACTCAATGGATTGCGAAGAACCATGAACTCCATATTCCGAAGTTGGCGATTGTCGGAATGCATCAATTACGGAGTTGAAAGTCACTACATTTGGCTTGATTCCTTTCTCTATCCTCCTTGGTTTGGCTCTGGGTATTTTTATAGGGTAATTTTTAAAGCTGAAACGGTCATATTTTTACGTGAAAAGTTGTGTCCGTTGGAATAAATAGAAGTTGTCATTAAATGGCCAACTTTTATTATTTTTATTTTCTAGTTTATAATATAAATAGAAGTATGATTATGTGATATCCACACAAAAAAAGTAAAAAAATATTGAGACTTTAATAACTACTAGATTTGTTTTGTACCAAAAACACAACTACTATATTTGTTCATTTGAAGATACTACAACTTTTAATACTTACTGAGATTGTTACTTTTACTCAAATTTGAACGATTTTATATATATTGAGATTGCTAAAGAATATCTTAATTAAATCGTTTATTTTGAACGTCAAACAAATTATTTATGTGCCACCAAATAGCCGATATTGAATTCGCCAAAGCAGCTACGACTGTGTCTCTAACAAAGTTGCTCCAATTCTATTTACTAATAGAAGAAGAACGGACTGTCAAACATCACAGAAAGAGCATCGTACTGCACAAACTTCTCCTAATGATAGACAATCCAAACCTCGCCTTTTATGGATTAGTTTGATCATAATGATATTCATTCATGAGAGAGCTTAACTTCTCCCTCAATTCCTTTAGTCTTTTGGACAAATATAACATGGATATTCACAAATAAATATATTCCTAAAAGATATAGAAGTCTCTTAAAAAATAATCACATTTGCAGCTCATAATAAATAACCAATAATATTCACAAATTTCCCATTTGATATGTCACATGATTTTATACAAAAGACATCCAGAGGCTTACTCACTAAAGCATGAACAGCAGACACAAAAGACAAATCTCTGAATCTAGTTCACCGTGAACAGCCTTGATCTGCTCCTCATTTTCCCAATATCTAAAAACCTAATTATCATAAAAGCATTTTTGAAACTCTTTCCACACTGTAACATTGGAATCTGTTCCCAAAGCTTGTCAACCTCTTCAACTGCCTGCTTTATCGTAACTATGAGTTTGAATTCTTTTTATATCTGCACCACTGCTTTCTTTTAGCCCTTTAATCAAGCAAGAAGATAAATATTCTTGATTAGTCACATTTATTGAGCTGCTGGCACCGCTAGGTGAGGAAATATATATCTACTATCAAAAAGACCATTTTACACTCTGATCAACATTGGTAACAAGTTACAAATTAAATAGAAGAGCTAACCTTGAATAAATGTACCTTTACCTTGCACTATTAGTTACATACCTTTTCCTTAGCTGCGGCAACTTTGCATTCTGCTTCTTTCACTTTTTGAGCTAATTTTACATTTTCATCGTCAATATAACTCCTTAGTTTCCTGAACATATTAAACAAGATAAAGACAATTACTGAGAAGACAAAGGAAGAGAAAAAAACAGAAAAAATTATTAAAGATATGCAAACAATGAACTAGAAGAAAAGTTCTAATAACAATTTTCAGTTTGAACTTAAAATACTTACATTGTGCACAGAGCTTCATCATAGATAAAATTCACGAGGCATAGTTTTTTAGATAAACTCATATCATAATATTCCACTAATTCCTTCAAGGTTGAGGTTTTAAATGCATCTCCAAGTGGTCTATAAGTAAGATATGTGTTTGGCTAAAGATTAAGGGGGTAATGCTGTTTGTTGCGAAACTAAAGTAAACGAAACACACGAATTCTTCTACCTGGTTATTATACGCCACTATTTGACCATGTATTAATGTCATGATCCCACTTTAACCCACCACCTGACCATGTATTGTGTGAAATGAAAATTTTATTTTATTTCACAAAGGTGTCATATACCGAATTGAATAGTGCATATTGTTTACAAAACCGAACGCGCAAGCTTTCTTGTGTTTCGTATGTGCCTTGTTTCGTACTAAATAGCAGTGCTCAAGGTTGTGGTTTCAAGAGCGTCTCCAATGAACATAATATAAGTAATTTATCAGGTGTAGTTTATCTCTCAATTAATCGCTACACTGTGCCACATCACATTTATACAACCCATAATATTTTTTAATCCAATGATACATATTTAATTCTTTTGTTGGTTGATTGCAAAGAAGCCGAGGATAACTAATTCTATATTTGTATGAAGCAAGTTATAAGGTATGATAGCATAATTAAATAAGATACTCTACAATCTAATAGATATGCTCCAATGAAAACAGATTTTATGGAACGGTTATTTAGATTTGAAACTCAATTATGAAAACCTTGGTGAAGATGCTCTAACTGGATTTAACAAGGTCTGGTATATCAGTTGATTGTACTGTTTTGTATAAATAAATATGTAGAACATTACAACATCAAATGCAAGACTAGGAAATATCCTGCAATTTGTTTTTAAGTTGTTTGTGGCAGATTCTATGAAGATTAATATTGGATTCCCCAACTTTGTTTCTTTCTAATCCCAATTGTACAAAATTACAAGTTTACAATTACGCATTGTTATACTATAATAAACAAACTGCTATCCCCATTCCCTAAAAATAAACAAACTCACTTTAGAATTACCAAACAATTACAAAATAAATAAAATTAGAAAGAAAATACTGATAAAATAAATGTAATTGTTATAATCTATGCAGTCACAGAAAGTAGCTTTTGTACCATGGCATTGACATTATGCTTTTGTTAATAACTAAATTAACTACCAGCAACTTACGATTAGAGTAATCCCTACACTGAAATTTCGTAATCATCCAAGCAATCATTATATTTGTTAGCTCAGGCGATTCAACAGCTTCAGTAGCCCAAAATGTAGAAGAATAATTCAAAAATCATCTTTATACATGAGGAATTAATATGATTACACGGTTAATACAAAAGGCATTCAAATTCTAACTTAATAATTTCCAAATCAACAAGTAGAGAGACTGAGATCTTTGAATTTAATTGCAGAAGTAGCAAGTAGAGAGTTTAAATTATAAATATCATAAAAGGGAAATATGGACTATTCTCAACAGTATTAGAACTAATATGATCACAGTGTTTGACGCATTTTTTTAAAATCCAATATAAACGGA
>Ga0228711_1005082_pt1 | contig 20069 bp, 11 predicted proteins | sample MedpolnodulmetaG_2_FD_177996 | JGI IMG/M metagenome (GOLD analysis project Ga0228711, IMG submission 177996) | Root nodule microbial communities from Medicago polymorpha collected in Santa Monica, California, United States - brown nodules | ecosystem: Host-associated > Plants > Roots > Nodule... | reverse complement strand
ACAATTCACACAAAAAAAAAAAAACCTACAAAATTCAAAAAAACAAAACTGAAACGCGAAATTATGGAAATACCCATTTGACAAAACCCATAAAGTTCAAAACTTTACTAAAAATCTGAAAACCCCAAGTACAGAAAACCCTAAAAAAAACGAAATTCAAAATTTCAAAAAAAAAATGAAAATAAAAACCCTAAAATAAGCAAGAAGGAAGTAACTAACGATGTGTATTTCAGAGAAACCAGAGAGAGCGAGAGTTTTGAGAAGCTCGCAACCAATTCCACCAGCACCAACCATGAGAACTTTTGCATCCTGAAAAAAACCCAAAACGACATTAAAAACATGCATAACGACGAAAGTGAATAAGAAGAAGAAGAAAAAGAGTAAAAATTACTTTGATAATGGAAGAAGCCATTGAAATTGAGGGTTGAGTGAGAAGAAGTTGAAGGAGAAAAAGAATCGTTGAAAAATTTATGAGAGAGAAAGAGGGAACAAATTGAGAGAAAAAATTGCGTTTTTCTTTATTTATTTATTTTCAAAAATGAAATTAAATAAATAGAAAAATGGTTTTTTAGAGAATCGAACCGTTGATGTAAGGGTGGGAAGATCTAAAGGGTTGTTAGGGGTAAAGAGCGCCAAAAACAAAAATGCTCACTACTTCCTTCCTTCAAGTTTGGTTCATTCAGAATGCGGTTTGGTTCGATTTTAAAGTTAAAAATCATCAATATTGTAAAAGAAAAATACATGCGATTTAATTTGGTTTAATTAACTTTTTAAAACAAAATCGATCAAACCAATACGGTTTGGATTGATCTGGTTTTTTGTGAGAAAGTACGCAAATGAAAGTATTAATAATGTTTATCTTTCATGTTCCGGTGAGAGAACATGATAAATTACATACAATTTTCTATGTGAATTGTGTTGATTTGGTACTAGTAATAATATTTTTACATTGATACATTGTGTTTTTCCGTATTATAAAATGTCACGAATTTTTTCCACATAGCATTCTTTGGTTACCATTAACATGTTGCATTACATCAAAATAACGGTATATATCAAATATAAACTGCTTATTTTACCATTATCATGTTGCATTAAACAAAATAAAAGAAATAAAAACATATCATGATGAATATTGTGTTGGATTGATTGAGTCTCTAATGTTGCGATTCAATTTGCTTTGGTTTAGTTGTTAAAATCAAAACCACAAACCCAATTGTGTGGTTTAGTCGAAAATGGTCCGAACTCATCCGAATCAAACGTGTTTTTTTGCGGTTTTGGTTTGGGTTGTTTCGTGTATGCAATTTTCTATTGAGTTGGTTTGGTTTTGAACACTCCTAGTTTTTAGTAAAAAATGTTGAAATAGATTAAGAGTAATGATACTTGTACAACCGTTTTATGATAACATTCTTTTTCTCTCTTCTTATTGGTCAAAAATAATATAGAGAAGAAAAAAAGTAGAACACGGTATGAGTATGAAAGAGATATTTGACTTAAAATGGCAGTAAAATATCATTTCTTAAATAGAAAAACATTTTAATAAAAAGAATAGAGAGATACACGGATAAAATATCACCTTGCCAAATGCCTCTTACTAGGTGAACTCCTAAAAAACATCACCATTCTAGAAATTTAAGTTCTTATGTTAAAATACAACACCAAATAATGTCAACAAGCCTTTGAGAAATTTTAATGTTGTTGAAAGTTTCTTTGACGAAATCACAACTACTTATATCATAAGTTTTTTCAAGATCTATTTTTATAGCCATCTGTAACACCCTCAAACCCTAATACAATATTTAATAATAATTCAACAGATAATCACAAAGGTTCAAGATGTTACTTCATCATTAATCCAAAATAGTCATAAATTCTCATAATCATAAAACAGTCGCAGCGGAATCAAAAGATAAAACAACATAAATTCATCGTCTCAACATCTCAAATACATCATCTATGAGAACTCATGGGTTTCTCAAAAACATAAATGCAAAGACAAAATAAATAAATCCTTGACACCTAATTAGAGCACGACAACTAAGACTCCAAAAGCATAAGCAAAGAAGGAGGTTATGCATCACACCGTCCTCTAGAACTCATGTCGATCAAGCGTCTTCAACCTGCACATCTACACCACAAGAGATGTAGGCAACCAAACAGCCACTGGAGGGTAAGATATGCATTCAACATAAAGAAGATATGAACTTAAGCATAGCATTTAGGAATTTAAAATATCACATTTGAATAAACATATTCATTTCCCAAATTACCATCACTACATTTATTCCTATTCAATCAAGAAACATTAATTCTCACATTATCAACACAAGATATAACAAGTATTCACTTTATCACTTTATCACCAAATCAAACATATATCATTCACAATTCATCTCTATCACTAAATATCACATGAACACACATAGTCATTCACACATCTTCACATATGATCATGTATTAAAATCACGACTCTCACATAGACTCATGTGTATGTTATGTTCTAGACACGGCTTTATATGCATGTGGTACAGTTTTGTATGTCGGAGTTATGTTACCGATTGATCCCTCATCATCAAACACGTCATCTTTAAATCATAATTCGGAGGCATGCTATCGAATTAATCACTCATCTTAAATATTCATCTTTAAGTAGGACTTATGAATGCATGGACTTCAAGTATAAACTCGACGGTGCACATCACCAAAAATTCATCATTATATAATTCACACCTTTGTATAATATATCACCACACCAACACATCATTGCATCGTCAAATTAATACATATGTACATCAACAACTCATCATCATCAATTAATCATATGATCATATCATCATGTTTAACACACCAACATCACTGTCATTTTCATCATTCAATTCACAATTCATAACATAATCAAGTACAAGTCTACTACTAGTCTTACTAACCTCTATGTTACCTTTAATTTAGGGTTTAATGAATATTTCCTCAATATCAAATTAATTTCAAATCACTTGGGCTGTTCCTAATGATTAAATAAAGTGAATGCAATTGATTTCAAGTTAATCGGGGTTACGAGGTGAGATAACGATAAAATACGGGGGACAGATGCATGAGCAGGCTCCTGAAGGACTGCCTCAGGCGCCCTGCGCCTTGCACCTGGAAGCGAGTCAACTAGTTTTCGGCGCCATTTTCAGACCATTTTCGCGGCTAACTCAACCTTAAACTTCATCATGTGTTAACTCATCCAATTACAACCTAATTCCACTCTAAACCACTTCGTTAAATATCAACCATAAGCTTAAATGGTTCAATTGGCTTAAGTTGGTTTCTATCAAATTTTAGCATGTTCAATTCACTCTTAAGCATGAGACGACGACGACAACAACAACAACTTCCTCACATTTTCAATTTATCAATAACAACACAACAACAACAACAAATTCTCTTCATTTCATCATAACAACACTTTATCAATTCAAATCATGAAAACTCAATCCACAATTAAACAATAACTTCCATGAATATCATCAATTTTTCCTAAGACTCACAACAATGCAACAATTCGATCCAACATGATATCAACATAACAACTTCATGAGTTTCTCATTTAATTTCATACCCAATGAGATAGAGAGAAGATAGAACATGAATTTGACATAATTCAACAACAACTTCATGAATTTTACTCAAATTAGCTAAAAACACTTAAACTTCAACTTATCACAATTAAACATAGGTTTTCATGCAACAACAACATGATTATATCACTTTTCACATATTCAAAATAACCATAACTTTTCACTTGACAAATAATTGCATCATCGCATCTTAGATGGAATGATCTTTGAAGTATCTTGTGTTCAACATGATTTATGGTAGATGCACGGTCTCTAAAGAAATGTAAATGAAAGTCCGCTTAATTTCTGAAGATAAAATTTTAAGGAACTTTTCTCTAACCAATCACGTTTTTCTATGCGTGGTGGCCAGACAAAAACTCATAACGAACAATTGTCAAATCTCTCATTGGTTGCATATATACTATTCAAATAATGTTTAGAAGTGTACCATCGTATATGATTTTTATTTTAAATATGCATAGGATTAGCAGCTCTACATTGACTCATGTTTGTTTAAGTACGTGTAGGTTAATGTTAGCTCCATGAAAAATGAAATGTTTATGTTACTATACAACCCGTATATTTTACTTATTATCTCTCTTAGGGTATGTTTGGATTGACTTATTTAAGTTTATCTACTGACATCAATACTTATGAGACTGTTGAGATAATCTATGCAAAAAGCTTATGACATGTCCATAAACTGATTTCAGCTTGTTTCTATAAGTTTTGCGATAACATATTAAAAAATATTTGATTTGATTTTATCTTTTGTTATAGGAATAGTTTATACATGCACTTATATGATAAGTGTTTGTTGCACAAATAGGGCTACAAACGGTTAATTAAGTTGTTTATCCAAATATGACCTTAATTTTTCATGTGACTGCATTTAAACAATATCTTGCCTGCATCATACAATAATTTTTGTTTCACTTCACAGGATGATGCTACACATCCTTCTCTTATGATAGTTTATTTTGGAGGCAATGATTTCATTGGTCCTCACTCATCTGGTCTAGGCCCTCATGTGCCACTTCAAGAATATATCGCAAATACGAGAAAGATTTTGGTTCATAATGAGGTACTTCTGCTCTATCGATCACATTATGTCTTTCTCCATTATTGTTCTCTAAACATCGGAGACAGATATCATCACTTTCAAACACATCTGATACTTCAATGACAAATATTATGTAAATCATTTGATCTTAAACCTTCCAATGTACTGGCGTATATCTTCCATTACCTTAGTTCTCTAAAGTTGTTTCGTTGCGCACAATACAATAGTGTGCTTAATAGTGAAACATGATTTTACTTGAGTTCATTTTTTTCATTATGGTTTATAGATTTATAAGAAACAAAGCATCCAAAAAAGTTAATTCATAAAACGAAGATTATGTTTGAGTAAAATACGTGGATAATAATTGACCCCCCTCCACTCATGAATGAGGCAAATTAATATGCCTGTGATTTTATTGTGTCTTCATAAAACAGTAACAAGTGAAACGAATGAGGGAAATAATAAATAGTGAAAAATGATGTGTTGCAGCGATAAATTGCAACATATTGTAATTCCTTAATAATGATGAAAAATATATATTAAACATGATGATAGTTTGCTTACAATTATGATTACATTTTCATTTGAAATATAAAACTACTATTCATAGTTTAATGAGAAAATTGAATGCCAGAGCCTCTCTGAAAAGACATGTATCATTATTCTCAGCTGTCGTCCTGTCAACGAGGAAAAAGTGCGCAGAAACACCAGGTAGTCTAAAACATTTTTCTCTTACATTTTCATTTATGTACTTGTATTCAGATAACACAATGAAATGTTAATCACATAATCTTTGTTCTCCTTTCTTAATTAGTGCAATTTTCAGTGAATTGGTAAAAACAAATGAATTATGTCGAAAATATTATGACGCTTGTATAAAGCTATGCAAGGAACTTGGTATGAAAATCGTTGATCTTTTAAATGCATTGCAAAGTATAGATGACTGGAAGAATGATTGTTTTACGTAAGCTTCTTAACCTCTTTCTTAATCAATTTTATTTTTCCAAATACCAGAAAATATAAAGTGACATACTGTAATGTAATTGTTCAATATCCAAATCCTTCACTAGCTTTTCTCAAGTATTTTGTTCTTTTTAGATTCTTCCATCCTAACCGCATATTGTCTCATACAATCTTTCAATTAATTATTTAAACCTGGATTTGTTACTTCTGATTAGTTGTGATGTATGTGTTATTCTCCTCTTCCCACTTACTGCATTTGCACATATGTAACTTTAAACTATTTTGATCATGGAAAGATTGGAATTAACCTTAATTTGGACCTAAAAGATAGGTATATGACTTTAGTTTATAAAAGTTGGAGAGCGGCATCAATTTTGTCCTCTAAAGAAATCCATATTAATTTATTTATTCAAATATAGTGTTGTTCATCTATATAACCAACCCCTTATGGTGGGAAATCATTTAGTCTAAGTTGTTGTTACTTATTAAGTGATAGAAAAATGACATCAATTTTGTCTTTCAATGTTTGATTTTGCAGTTTGTGTCAGAAAGACGATTTTAAGGTTACTTTTAATGATGTTAGGATACTAAATTGATGTCAAATGTCTCTTAATATTGTAGCTTACTATGTTTTCTTGTAAAATATATTAAAGGACATCCCTTTTAGTGTCCTATAACCTGATATAACTTGTAAAAAATAATGATGGGAAATGATAAATCTAAAGTATTTTTAATTTTGTTCTAAATTTTAATGAATTATGCAGCGATGGTATCGATTTAGCAGACGAGGGAAGCAAAATTGTGGTGAAAGAGATACTGAAAGTACTTAAGGAGGATGATTGGAAGCCATGCCTCCGCTGGTAGCCAATGCACACTAAATTTTTAGAAGATTTACAATATGGTCTTGTTGATGTTGATGGGAAAAGAACACTGAATCCTTTTGAGTGAACTTTTCACAGAGAGGTTCGATGGGATTAGGTTGTTGGGTGATCAACCTCATATTTTAACAGTTTCCTCCTTATTTAAGTTTTGTTTTAAAAATATTGATTTGTTATATGGTAACAAAATAGTCATTCATAAAGTTTATAATAGCTGATATAGTAGAATGTCAGTGTAGTTTTATACTTCCATAACTATATGAAAAATTCATCATGTATTTGTCGTTCAGGGAGTTTTAAAGCCAGTGTAAGTTATATGATGTACGAGACATAAGTCCTTTATAATAACTTAGTTATCAAGATGAATTCAATGTGATAATATTGTCTAGTCCACACTCTCCCATCATCTTCGTCTTCTTTTATGAACATGTTCCCCCTTTGTTATCCATTTTCTGTTTTTGCCTTTGGCTGATTCATTTTTTCACTTTCTTCTTAATGAAAGTATACATGATATAATCTACTTTTGTTGAATGAATAAAATTATAAGTAGACACTGACAAGAAAGTTTGCATAATCTGCATCATCAACATGCATGTCAAGTTTATCAACCCGTTATTATCGAATGGTTACTAAGTATGTTTGGTTATGCATTGGAGTTAGTTAGGAAAGCAAAAGATGGTGTTACTCAAGAGTATATCCATTTAGTTAGGGATTTAAGAGTAAAGTAGATTTTACTATATCAACTTTCACTCAAGAATAAATCATTATCAACGAGGGTGAGAAATATATGATATTTATAGTATTTAGGAATTAGTTAATAAGAGTTAGTTAGTAAGTTGATAAATTTTTTAGGTGGTTGTTAAGAGTTGTTATTTTTGTTATTCTTTTTTTGGTGGTGGTCGGGGTTTGAACCCCGGACCTTGCACATATTATGCATTGTCCTACCAACTGAGCTAAGCTCACGAGGACAAAAAAGGCGGGAGAGGTGCAACACAAGGACTTCCTAGGAGGTCACCCATCCTAATACTACTCTCGCCCAAGCACGCTTAACTGCGGAGTTATGATGTTATTCTTATAAAGCCTTTAAATGGTCCTCGTTTGGATGAGGAGATGATAACTTTGAATAATTAAATTTTCTGATTAGAGAATTATCTAGCTTCAAAGAAGCCTGCATTTTTGAGGTAGCCTTGTGTGTATTTGTGCATGGATTGTAAATCTTTTATATCTTATCTTTCAACATCTTTGTACCATTAAAAAAAACCAACTTACCTACTAACTTACTAATTCTTAACTATTCTAAGTATTATATATTTTATATCCTCACATGAATCCTTCATGAATTATTTGCAAGGAGTTAAAAGATAGACTAACTGAAAAACAAAAATAAGAAAATTGAACAACATAGAAGAACGTGAAGGATATCATGGAAGAATAGATAAGAGAAAAGTGTGGATGAGATTGAGAGAAGAAGATTTTAGTTTATTTTTTATTAAAAAAATATTATGGATTTTTTAAAATTGAGGGAGACATTTATTTTAGTATTTGAAATTGGATGGAGTATATGATGTGGAGTTCATGGGAAATTTAACCAACAAGTCTTGATGGAATGGCGTTATTCTAAATAAATATTATGTATCTTTTATACCGTTGTTTAATTTCATACTCAATGAGATAGAAAGAAGATAGAACATGAATTTGACATAATTCAACAACAACCTCGTGAATTTCAGTCAAATAAGCTAAAAACACTCAAACCTCAATTTATCACAACCAAACATAGGTTTTCATGCAACAACAACATGATTATATCACTTTTCACATATTCAAAATAATCATAATTAATGGAGCACGAAGATCAACTTAATTCAATAATCACTTCATAAAAATGCAAGAAGAAATATGACCTAAAACCACACAAATAGAAAGAAGAAGCGTATTGCACAGAAAGGGGAGCATGAGCGTGTTTTTCCTTTTAACAAATATGCAATCCTCAATTTTAATCTCAACCCTTGGATATTTATTTGCCACGTGTCGTGCATCCATGACTTAAATGGACTAAATGGAGCATGAGGTAAATGAAGCATACCCGAACTCGAACCAAACATACCTTTAGTGGAAGAGTTATCTTTTTTCCTTTAGTGGGAGGGGTATTTTTTTTTTTGCTATTTCTCTTGTACACCATTATTTTCATGTAACTATACGTGATTAATATTATTTATTTTGTTTTTTATGCAACATGATTTGCTGGATTTGCCACATGATTTTTTTTATATTATTATCACATTGTCATTATTTTTGTGAGATTTTATCCTTGACTTAAGTTGAATAATTATGAATTGTCTGAAGTTGGCGTGATCTTATGTTGTGGCTAGTTCCTTGAGTAGATTAAGGCTTGACACTCCCTCTTTACAACTCTATTCAAATCCTGCATTTTGTGGTTGTGTTGACTTTGTCACCTCATTATATATATTTGCACATTCATTTTCTTTCACTTGCTGCGTTCTAGCCTCCTCTTAACATGTCTCTACATTGCTCAAGTTTATGACAACATTTTCCACACTATAAACATACATATTGAAGCCCTTCATATACAAGATAAAGAGGATAAACTCTAATAGTAATATGAGTTGACAATGGCTTCTCCAAATTGAGCTCCACACAGACACAAGCAAACTTTCCCCAGAGTGAATAGATGTTAACCTATCCATCTTGAGGAAAAGTCCCCATAATAATATATATTTGCCTCAAGAAAATAAATTATTATAAAGCTCAATAGGTAGCCCAGGGATACAAACCAAACTGACGCCTTACGATAAACTTTGGGTTAAACAGAAATAATGGACTCCATCGTTGAATGATCAGATAATGATATGCAATCATCTACACACCTTTAGACAGTGAATGATTACAGTTGTCCTAGTTGTTAAGAATCAACCATCATGCACACCAATGATTTGAATTTTTTGTTCTTTGTCCAACTACGTTGAAACTTGTTCTCCAAAACTCAAAATATAAATTTTTTATACCCAAAATAGTCACCACCATTGTTTTTGAATGACATCGACCAAATGTCAAATCTTTCGCCCAAAGACTGACATGTAAGACGTTATCAATTGCTTTCACCTCTTGCATATTTTCCATATTGAGATGCATCAATGGTTCTTCAACTTCCTTAGCAATATATCTCATGTTACTTCATTAGTATGTCTCTATACGTAGAATTGTCGTCATTTCTTTGTGCTATGGCTGAGAAGGGCTTCCTCTTGTCTCAAAACCCTTGCAGACACAATTGTCGTCATTCTCGAAACCTTTATGATTGATCTTTAACTCGCGAAACTGTTTTTTCCATATTATTTAACACACCATTTTGCTTACGACTCTGGTTAGCGAAAAATAGAGAATATCAAATAGATTTATGTTCGTTGAAATGATACATGTACAATCTTTCCTGCCAATTTTTTTTTTAAGGCAAAATGACGCCATTTCACCACCCGCTACAACCACATTCAACCGCACTTCACCGCATCACACCTACTCCAACTGTCATCTTCAATAATAGCAAGATCATTATCGGGAGATCAATCACTTTAGTCCTTGAATAGGAAATGAGTCGTCACTTTAGTCCCTAAATGCAGAAAAATTGCAAAATAGTCCCTGAATGTAGACTCTGTTAGTCAATTTAGTCCTTGAATGTAGACTTTGTCAGTCAATTTAGTCCCTGAAATTGACCAACAAAGTCTACATTCATGGACTGTATTGCAATTTCTCTGCATTCATGGACTAAAGTGACTAATTTCCGGATATTATCTAACAAAATATAGATTAGTCTAGAGGCAATCAATCATCACAAACACATCAATCAATAAGAAAACAACAATCAAACACATGGTGAGAATTGATAGAATTGAGTTTAAGAGAATTGATTTTGGTTAAAAGTGAGTTTGATATGAATTGATTTATGTTTCGATATACTAAGTTAAAAGTGATTCTTATAAGTTGATGTTGTTTAGTTAGTTTGAATCAAAATTGATTTTGAATGTGTAATGATCAAATTATCCTTTCAATTGTATATAAAATTATTTCAAACCTATCTAAAATCATAAATGAATATTTATTGGTTCACAAAATCATTTTAAAATAATATTAATGTATGAGTTTTTAATATAATATAAGATTTTTCAATGTGAAAAATTCAAAATCAAACAATTATATTATCCACCGTAAAAGAAAACATACTCTAATACAATTTACAATATAATGGAAGAATCATGCGCTAAACAAATTATTCAACTGACATTAGGGGTGTTCAAATCCAAATCGATCCAAATTAAAACCGCAAACGGATCCATAAAAACCAAAAACCGCACAAAATCGAATATTATTGGATATGTTTCGATGACATTTTGTGAAAACCGCTTGAATTAGATTGGATTTTGGATTGATTTTTCAAAACCAAACCAAACCAAACCGCATACAAATATTTTAATATATATTTCCATTTTTTTAATTAGAATATATTATATTAAGCTATTATTTTTTCTTTTTAATTCTTTTAATACCATGTATGAGTTTAATTTAATCAATTTTGTTTCTTTTTCGTATGTTTTGAAGATAATCAATCATTATTATTCCACACTATTATTTTTTTATAAATCATATCCTATATTTTGTATCGAACCTATCATTTTATCATATTTTTATTAATAAAAAAAAAGCTACAATTTGTAATTTGGACATTCAAAAGCCGATCCAAATTAAACCGCATTAATTAGGATCGGATTGGATCGGTTTTTTAAAACTAATCATCCAAAGCTGAACCGAATCGCATATAATTTTATCTTTAAATCGAATGAGTTTTTGCTTCAAAACATATCCAAACCACCCCACCTAGTCAAAAAATCAGAGAGCAACATATTTCGGGGAATATAAGCCTAAGGAGGGCAGTTGTGGTAAATAGATAAAATCGATTACAATTGCCGCAAAAGCTCCAAATTTGAGCTTTCACCTAGAATCACTTTTAGAAAAGACAACCAAACATAATGCAAAATGCTAGAATCAACGTGAAGTCTATGGGTTAAAAACGCAATACCAAACAGGTACTAACACACAATCACTCAAACTCAACACTATTTAACCACTACCATTTCCAACGAACAAGGAAAAAAACCAAAATCTTCACTCAATCTCACTCGCTCTCAATTCTCAAACTCTAATTTCACAATCGGTAACATGCATTCTCTCTTCTGAACCTAAAATCAACCATTTATCATTTATTTTCTCTTTCTATCGTTTTTTCATTCTTGAATTTCTATCATTTTGCAGTTTTCGCATAGTGTGATCAATGGAATTATCGCTTCAGTTGTTACCAGCTAAACGCTCAGCTCCAGATGGTATACCATTCTTCATTTCTTCACTCGCAATTTTAATTTTAATTATTTTTACTTGAACTGTACCATAACTATTGATCATCATTGTTTTTTTTTTCAGCTGAATTTTTGTTTGTATTTTCATGTATTTGTTAATTGTGTTGTAAATTTTTAATTGTTTTTATTTATTTTTTTCATGAAAATCAACTTTTTTTTTTTAATGTAAATTGACTATGGGTTTGAGCTTTTGAGTTGAATCGCCAGTGTTCATGCATGATGGACCCATATTTTTTATGTGATTTCATTTTTTTACCATAAATGAGTTGGATTAAAATATGGTATATGATATAACATAATAGCGTTGTTTGATCCATGTAGTCGAGACCATTTAGTGGATAAGGCATGGTTGTTGCTGTATTTCATTTTTTTTCTTTCTTGAAAAGATTATGTGATTTCATATGTATTTTGGCCCTGTTTTAATGAACACCTTATTTGCAGTTTATAGCACAAGCGCATATCTTATGTATATGCTTACATAACCTATTTTTTTGTAGCAAATGATAAAATGAAGTTAAATTGTTTTTGTTTACTCCCTTCGGTCTCAATTATAAGCAATATTTCACTTTTTAGGTTCATTGATTAACCGATGTATTTGGTCTATATGACAGACCAGATACATTAGTTATTCAATGAATCTAAAAAATGTTTGTTTGTTGCTTATAATTGGAACTGGTGGGAGTATGCTATAATCTGTTTTCATAAGTTATCTCAGAAAAATTATGAATATAAACCGGAAAAAGCTTATGAAAATGTCATAATTTGTTTTCAAAAGTTCTCCCAAACAGCCTCAAAACTTATGCCAGTAGATAAACTCAAGTAAGCCAATCCAAACAGGCCTTTTATATTATTATCATCATGTTATACGGTCTATGTTTTGGTCAGAAAAATTGCCTGTATGTAGTTATGTGTTAATTGTATTCGTAACCCTTTTGTTTTTTGAGATGTGATGGGAACCCTTTTTGTTACTGCCTGACCTTTCAGTCCACTCCTTTATACATGCATGACGGTTGGAGGTAGTGGTAACGTGCCTCCAAAGACAAAATGACTCAAGTCAGTTTCAGGTGAACCGAGGGGTTTTCACTTTCTAGGCTGAGAAGTGAAAGAATATGCACGAAGCAATCCACTTGTTTAGAAGGAGGGTTTTAGGGGGAAAATGGGAACTGAATGACGGGATAATTTTTTTATTATAAACAAATATGTATTCACTAATTTAAAATTTTTAGAATTTAAGGAAAAAAATGACATTGAAAATCCTCCAGTGCTTGAATTGGAGGGGGAGGGGCTGAGAATCCTGTGTTATGGAATGATGGCTTTGGGTGTATACCACTTTGATTTGATTCTATGGGGACCTAATTGTTCTCATATCCTGACCTTCCTGCTAAAAACACAAAAAATGGCGGGTTCAAACCCCTTTATTTTTTATTTATTTATTGAAACATTTATTTGGATTGATGAGCTGCTGAATGGAGTTGAAAACCGGTGTTGTCCTTGGTAGCGTCATGTTTAAGTTTTAGTCCAATTGAATTATATAAGCCTTTAGAATATTTTCTCTTGTTTGTACTTGTAATTAGCTTCCTTAGGATGAATGCACAGATGCACATGTTGGAACATGTGGAGTTGCACAATATTCCCATTCAATATATAACACTTGAAAGAGATGCCTTTAGTTTATAAGTATCGTTTATGTCTCCTATTCCATTAATAAAGTAGGGGCCTAATACTTGATTTTGTCTAAAGTAGATGCCTTTAGTTTATATGTACTTATTAATTGATTTCTAATTGTTTAGTTTTTTAGTTTATCTGAAGCAAAATATGCCTTAATGGGCGTTTGTATCATGTCAATTCTAATCCATTTCATTTTCTCCAGGAATTTCATCTGAGGAAGGATGCAAAAAACTTAAGTTATCAAGTGATGGTTTGCCATGTTCAGCACAAGCTAAGGTTGTTGATTACAGTAATCCGTATGCAATCACAGAAGTTTTAAATAGTTTAGAGGGTGGAGAATATGGTAGTGTGACAAAGGATATTGATGCCCTTATAACCCGAAAAATGCAAGTATTAGGCCCCTACTTTGCTAAATATCCTACCCTCATTGATCGATTCTTGAAAGTGGTGACAGATCAGGATGAAAAAAGTCACCACTCAGATCAAAATGTCATAGATTTGGATGACAAACAAATTCAAAGGGATGTTGGGGCACCAAAAAGAGAAAAGGATGTTCCTGCGGCACCATGCCCTGTTGTTATAATTGATTCAGATGAGGAGGATGATAGGGATCAGAAGTCTTTTCATGCGTATCATGAAGTTGTTTTGCCAAAACGGCAGTCTCCTGCATTAAAAATGATTGTAAGCTTTGCCCTGCTTTTATTTTTGGAATATATAATTTTTTGGAATATGCTTTGCCCTGCTTTTGTAATCCTTAAAAATATGCCTTCATTTGGGTTGTATATCCCTTCTGGGGTCATTTGACTGAACTAACGTATTTCATTTTATCATTTGTGGCACAAGATTTTTTTAAATTCACAATGACCCGTCTTGAATTTTTATCTTTTTCTTGATTGTTTTTTTTTTCTTAACCTAAATGTTGCACCTTTTGTCTTAAGTGTCCCAGTTCCAAAATCATTTGCTGTTTTGCTAAACTTGAATCTTCCATTGCAATATACAATTTCTGGTACCTTGTTGCTTTGTATTTATGTAAATTATAAAGTTGAAAATGAAAAATAAAATAATGGATGTTTGGGTTTATATTTATTTAAATGCCATGTTATTTCCACCTTCTTTTTTTTTTCTTTACTCCTATAATGCTAATAGAACCCTGAGTTCCTGTACATGTGTTGGCCCAATTGTTGGGCACAATCCACACAAGCACAGCTTCTAGAAGCCTGTAGAAGCTGTGGGAATACAAACAGTTATAATAGTTATTGGAATTTAGGCAGAAGTGCAGTTACTGAAGAGAAGGAAGCCTAGAGGGTTAGTCATTAAGAAGAGAATTTCAGTTATAAAAGAGGGGGGAGTCTAGAGGTAAGGTATTCAGGAAGTTGCTAAGGGTTGTTTTAAGAGAGAAGTTCTCTCTGGTCTAGGAGCTTAGCTCTGGTAGGAGTTCTCTGAACTCTGGTTAATCCTTTCAATTTTCTGTTTTTCATCTTTGTAAGGGCTTTGAGCTCACTATTATCCAGTTAAATAAATACAGTGTCACTTTCAAATTTCGGGGTTCTATCAGATGCTATGGAACACGCCATAGTTGTTGAAAGACGAATGATATACAAGGTTTCCATTTAATTTTCAGAACATATTGATGAACTTTTTCCATAGGGATCATTAGATGCTCATAAAAGTAGATTCCTTTGTAAGATTTTGTGTATTAGGATTAAAATTCGTAGCTGCTTTTCTTGAGAAGATTCATGTCTTTCTTTTACAATGCAATTTGTTTAATTGACACACAGCATTAAGATATTTTTTGATTTTTCATTCTATCTAGCAGACCTCACTTAGTGGGATAAGGCTTTGTTGTTGTTGTATCTAGCCGACCCCAAAATGGGAAAAGGAATATTATTATTGTTGTTTCACTAACATTCTTTCCTATTCTCTGTGCAACAATTCTTTACAGGGATATCATCCTCCCAATGCTTACCATGGAGAAAGTTCAGATCTAAAATTTGAAACAATTCTGCCTCCTAATGCATACTATGGAGAAAGTGCGGATCGAAAATCTGAAAAAAAACTGCCCTCTAAAGATAACCCAAGGATAGATAAAGGTGTTTATCTTGGTGTACAAGAGGAAGAAGATAATGCAGTTGATGCTGAAGATGACGGGCTAGAAGATATTTGGAGGGAGATGTCAATGGCAATAGAAACTTCTAAAGTGCGGTTACATTTTTTTATTTGACTTTTCAATTATAACAACTATCTTTGTCTTCTCAAGTAGATTTTTCCCCTACTCATTTGGGTCATTGTTTCATAATATGTCATCTGCAGTACTTCCTTAATAGTTATCTTTTAAGGATTCTGAGACAACTCATCTTCCTTGTGAAGATAAGGGGGAAATGGAAAAATGGACTATTTTGTGGGGGTATGAATTGATATGTAAAGAATTGTGACACTGATTCCTTCTTTCGATGGGGTTGTTACTAATTAACATGAATATCTTTTGATTTATAAAGCGGACTAATTAATTTTGTTAGTGTTCACTGAAAATGGTCTGTATTTCTATAAGCTTTATTAGTATAGGGTATATGTAGGTATATATGCTGCTGATCATACTGTAGTTAATACAATGCATATTGCATGTGATCTCATGTCTTGCAATCTTCTGAATTATGATGTTTGATTATTTTGCTCTTTCATTCAGCCTTTCTTTCTCTCTGTTATGCTTGTTATATGCATGTTAATTGTAAAGCTTCTGTCAAATTTTACATTGTTAGTAAGCTTTTGTTCTCTGCTCAAGAAAATAACTTATATACATATCTTGGTAATTTAACTCTAAGAGCATTTGGAGTGTTGTTTCTATTACTAAAACCTGAGATATGTGAATTTGCATTTGCTGTTCTTTGCTTTTTTATCATTTTTCTTTATCTTATTGATCATTTTTTTTGAACTTCGAATTTTACTCGTCATAGTATCTCTTAGAGTTCTTTTGGGATTAATTTAGTTTAATTGTACTCCTACTAGGATGTTTCTGCAGATCCTCCGCCCGAAGAAGAAGAGGAAGAAGATGCTGACTGTGATCATTCTTTTGTTCTAAAAGACGATCTTGGATATGTTTGTCGTGTTTGTGGGGTTATTGATAGAGGAATTGAAACCATATTTGAGTTTCAATACAAGGTTAGACACTTGTCTATGCACGAATGTTTTTTTGGTCATAAATCTTCTAAGAACATCGCAAATGCATGAGTTGAGTTTTAAAGTATGTGTCTTAAAATTAGATGCATAGGTTGAATATTTCAAGAAGGCATAATAATATGAAGAGTGAAACAGTTAGAATTTAGATACATGATGTGTTAAATAATCTCCTCTGTTGTGGGAAATGTGGTGGTTTTATTTGATTTGATTAAATTTTGTAAAACATTCAGGAACCTCTTACCCAACCAAAATAATATAATAGCACATTAGGACATATTATGGCATGTGTTCAATTGCTTTGAAAAGCAATTTTTTCATAATTCTCATCATATATGTCCTGGACTAATGTTTGTGATACTTGTAATTGGGGCTAGCAAATGTGTACAACTGATTTATTGTTATTGTTATTTATTACCGTATCAATTTTGTTGAAGGTTAAAAGGAGCACCAGGACTTATATATCTGATTCTTCGAATACCAAAGAAAAAGTTGATGCCTTTGGAGTGAAGATTGCCGAAGAAGAATTCTTGGCAACTGATATATCAGCCCATCCTCGACATGCAAATCAAATGAAACCGCACCAAGTTGAAGGATTCAACTTTCTTGTCAGAAACTTGGTAGGAGACCATCCCGGGGGATGCATCCTGGCTCATGCTCCAGGATCAGGAAAGACTTTCATGATTATCAGTTTCATGCAAAGTTTTCTAGGAAAGTATCCTAATGCTCGACCTCTAGTGGTGCTTCCCAAGGGAATATTGTCGACTTGGAAGAAAGAGTTTCAAACGTGGCAAGTGGAAGATATACCGCTCTATGATCTATACACTGTGAAGGCTGACAGCAGATCTCAGCAGCTGGAGGTGCTAAAACAATGGATGAATAACAAAAGTATCCTTTTCTTAGGATACAAACAGTTTTCTTCCATTGTGTGTGATAATAGTAATAACAATGCATCAATATCATGCCAAGAGATATTGCTTAAAGTTCCCTCGATTCTCATTTTAGATGAGGGACACACTCCAAGAAATGAGAATACAGATATGGTACAGTCTCTTGCCAAAGTACAAACACCTAGGAAAGTTGTATTGTCTGGAACTCTCTATCAAAATCATGTCAGGGAGGTTTTCAATGTTCTCAATCTTGTGAGGCCGAAGTTTCTAAAGATGGAAACATCTAAGCCTATCGTCCGACGCATTCAGGCTAGGGTCCATATACCTAGCGTGAAACGCTTTGACGATTTGGTTGAGAATACATTACAGAAGGACCCAGATTTTAAAAGGAAAGTTGCTGTAATTCATGATTTGCGTGAGATGACCAGTAAAGTTCTTCACTACTACAAAGGCGATTTTCTTGACGAGCTTCCTGGCCTGGTAGATTTCACTGTGGTGCTCAAACTTACGCCCAGACAGAAGATTGAAGTTGAGAAAGCAAAGAAGATGTATATTAGGAAGTTCAAATTTTCTTCTGTAGGCAGTGCAGTGTATCTGCACCCAAAGTTGAAGCCAATTGCAGAGAAATGTGATGAAAATTCTATATCTGATCATATCATGGATGATTTTATAGCAGACCTTGATATGAGAGATGGAGTCAAATCAAAGTTCTTTCGCAATATGCTGAACCTATGTGAATCAGCTGGGGAAAAACTTCTGGTGTTCAGTCAATATCTATTGCCTTTGAAATATTTGGAAAGGTTAGCCATGAAGTGGAAGGGTTGGAGTCTCGGAAAAGAAATCTTTGTGATTTCAGGAGAATCTTCCGCTGAACAAAGAGAGTTTTCAATGGATAAGTTTAACAATTCACCCGAGGCAAAAATATTTTTTGGCTCAATCAAAGCATGTGGTGAAGGGATTTCATTGGTTGGGGCATCCCGTGTCATCATCTTGGATGTTCATCTCAACCCATCTGTTACTCGTCAAGCTATTGGCCGTGCTTTTCGGCCAGGACAGAAAAAGAAAGTCTTTGTGTATCGTTTGATAGCTGCTGATTCTCCAGAAGAGGAAGATCACCATACTTGTTTCAAGAAGGAATTAATTTCAAAAATGTGGTTTGAATGGAATGAATATTGTGGTGACCGCGCATTTGAAGTTGAAACACTTGATGTGAAAGAATGCGGTGATCTATTTCTTGAGAGCCCGTTGTTAGGGGAAGACGTAAAAGCTCTGTATAAAAGGTTAGACCACTTTCACTTACCTTTTTGCATATCATACGAAAATATGACATTTATTTTTTCCTAATTGTTTTATTTGTATTTCTCAGGTAACATGTGGGCATTCAAACAAGCTAAGTTCAATATCAAATAGAGATGGAATATTTAAAGGTAGATGTGACAAAATTTAGTCCTTGCAGTTTTTAGTTCTAGGTTCTCATATATCCTGTTCTGGTAGTTGTCTACTAATGGTCCGAGCCGTGCAGTTTACCTTACCAAGTTACCAGAATGTTATTCAACAGGATTGATTACTTTTTCTTTGTCTTGGAGTTTTGGAAAAGACTACGCTCTTAGCTGACTTATTCATAAGTCTTCCGCAGGAACACTAATGACAGTCAATCAGAGTGTGGCAGTCACAACTTACAGTGAACTGTTACAGCTTTTTATTTAGATTAAGACCAATGTAGAGAGTTGCGAACTGAATTAGTTGTCTGTCTTTACTGCTTAGATAGTCACAACATACAGTGAACTGTTTAGGGATTGGGATGGAGACATGTAGAGTGAACTGTTTTAATTTTGTGAACTTGTTTGTGTAGCAGAAATCCTCTTGCTCTAACATTGCTATTGCTTCAACTGTTCAGAAGAATGTTTTAAGTTCTGTATGTATGGTTGGTTGAGTTGCTAAGATGAAGGTTGCCTTTCTTCAAAAAGTTATAAGAAAAGCCTCCTACTTTCTTGGTTCTGATTTCAGCTTGATGACCAAAACATAAATAAAACTTATTTTTTCTATAGCAATTTTGCAAGAGCTGTCAAAGCGGATGAAGATTGCTTTTCTGACAATGAAAAGTTCACAATGACACATTAAAATTACCTAAAAGCCCTCAACGGCAGTTAACTGCCGTCCAAGGAACCAACAATAGTTAACTACCGCTAAAGCCAGCGGCAGTTAACTGCCGTTCACACCAGTAAACAGAACCAGTGCAGTTTGCATTGGTTTTTCCAGCCATTTTGGCCTGTTTGTACCTGTAATTTTAAACGGCAATTCCGCATGAAATCAAACCGAAACAACAACATCTAGCAATCCCAAAGATCAACATTTTATAGTTTATCAATTAATCGGTAACATTACACAAAACCGATAATGCGTTAACATTTCAA
>Ga0228711_1005079_pt1 | contig 20075 bp, 10 predicted proteins | sample MedpolnodulmetaG_2_FD_177996 | JGI IMG/M metagenome (GOLD analysis project Ga0228711, IMG submission 177996) | Root nodule microbial communities from Medicago polymorpha collected in Santa Monica, California, United States - brown nodules | ecosystem: Host-associated > Plants > Roots > Nodule... | reverse complement strand
TACAGTATAGATATAGATTATTATCTGTATATGAATTTGATCCTTAATAATTTATTTCGGTCAAATATTTCTTTGATTAAAATATTATAATTTTGTTGAAAAGTAGTCATAAGAAACGGATTTTCTCATCTCTCCTAGTTAATATTTTTGTCGTCATTTGAGAATTCTGATCTATAAATTTGAATAAGTAGATGTTGTTCACTCATCGTATTTTAAGTTTAGCGGTATGCATTTGAAATTCAATTGTGTCCTTGTTCATTTCTTCATTGTTTTTATCGTCTCTTTACTAATGGCCAGTTCCGAAACCCAGAACCCAATAGTTGAAGCAAAAAAAACCAAAATCGATTCACCTGATTATCTTCCAGGCGATATCATTTATACCATTTTCACTTTGTTACCAATCAAAATTGCAACTGTAGCTGCATCAACTGTATCCTCGAGGTACAGAGGATCATGGCGCTATAATCGTCGATTCTTGTTTGGTAAAGACTTCCATTTACAATACGGTCAACAAAATTCGGTTGCGATTGTTGATCACTTATTTAATTCGCATGAAGGTAATGAAATTAAAACGTTTATGTTACATATCGATCCCGTTGGGATCAAAGCTTTGCTTAACAAATGGCTGCAAATATGCACCCAAAAGGATCTAGAAGATCTTGAGTTGCATTTTTCCCTACCTAGTTTCACAATAGAATCTAGTGTTTTTAACGCACTACACAAGTTAAAAACACTAAAATTGATTAAATGTAAGATTCAGTTACCAGAGGTTCTGTGTGGCTTGCAATTTCTGCATACTCTAAGTCTGTGTAAGCTCCCCATCACTGAAGGTATGTTTCATGCGCTGATTGAGCATTGTAAAATGCTTGAAAGTATTGATTTGATTAAATGCTCTACAATTAAGAAATTGAACTTAATTGCTAGAGAAAACAGACATTTCAAAAAATTAAGAATTGCTAGTTGCGGAGATTTGAAAGAGATTGACATTGATTCACCAACTCTTCATTCAATTTTTTATCATGGAAAATTTTCAACAATTCGAATTGTTCAAGGGATGCAATTGTATGAGGCTTTCTTTTACTTTACACCTTCCAAAAAGTACATACAACCTAGTATGGTGGAAGCTCTAGTCAAAGATCTCTCTCATGTCTCCATTCTCACCATCACACCTCTGCTTATTGAGGTATATGTATAAATTATAGAATGTTGTATGTCTATATACATTTATTATTATTATTATTATTACCAATTAATATATTTATTAATATGTAAAATTATTGAACCTTGTAATTTCAGGGCATGGCTGCAAGGATTCGTCATGGTGTATTTCAAGAAATCCAATATTGCTTTGTGAATCTGAGGGAGCTTCAACTGTTTATGAATGGGGGGATATTTTGCAATCCATATCATATCACCATGTTTCTAAAAAATTGTCCATCCTTGGTGACACTCTTCATTGATGTGAGTACTACTAATTCATTCTCAACTAATTAGTTAACAATAACTATTAATTATTGATTGATACCAATCTAAAATTTAAGATCGTATTTTTTTTCTAAGATTTACACACACAAACCCTAGATCTCAACCAATCCATAAAATTGTCTTTTGGTGTCAGAGAAATCCCCTGACATTTGAATCTTCAGGGGCTAATTGAGTCATTCTAACTAGATAAAACCGCTTGTAATCTTGAATAAATATATAGAAACGTATTTTTACCATTGTATGTAGTAAAAAATAAAATTAAAATAATGAGTGAAAAATAAAATATATGAAAAGTAAAATAGCAAAAATAAAGTTAAATATGATACACACAGTTTTAGCATTGAAGTAAAACACCTCTTTTGAAAATAGAGTTTAAAAATTAAACTAAATAAAAAAATGGATTTTTTTTTTTTTATCTCTCAGTCATTTATGTTGTTTTTTTAGTCTTTGAATTATACGTGCAGCTAAATAATTATCAATTTGATCTTGGAAGGATTTGGCAAGAGCACCAGAAACCTCAACTTGATAATTGTAATCACAAATTTATTCAACTCAAAGTTGTAGTGTTAAGAAATTTTAAGTGTCTGTCTTCTGAACTTGAGTTGGTAAAGATAGTTTTGCAAAGAGCAATAAAGTTGGAGAGGTTAGTGCTAATTCCACCAAGGATTAATGGTCGCAGCAAGTTCAAAAGAGAAGATGCATCAATATATGAAAAACTTTTCTCTTCTTGGAAAGCATCGGAGAGGGCCATAGTAGACTTACATGAAAAGTACATCAAGAAGAGTTTCATCAATCCAACCCATCCAAAATCCTGGCACTATGCATATGCAAGTTGAATTTTGAATTATGCTTAAGGATGTGTTTATTTGTCAGTAGTTTATGTTTCTTTCATGATGTTGTGATGTTATAATAACAATGTGGCAATTTTGCGTTATGTGCCCTTGTTTCTTTCATTGTGTCTTTAGTATTACCAACAATTTTAAATTTCAATGTTAAACTTGATTGTGTATTCTCCTTAACTATAAAGTTTTTTTTTTATCAACGGTTTCCCCCATTCAGGGCTACAATGATAAAATTGTATGACCCGAATTGACATTTGAAAGAGAAAAAAACCTTTAATTTTTAAGAAAAGTAAGTTTACAATGTATTATAATACATCGTGTGCTAATGAACTACTTTAATGAATCCAAATAACTTAATCCTTACTTGAAATAACACAGAAATAAAAATTATAAAATATCTTTTTAAAATGACAATTAGATTCATGATAACAGTTTTTTAATATAATATAATAGTTGATCTGTTCAGTACAGAGCCAAGAGATGTAGTGGTTGTTCTATGGTAGAAATGACTTATGTTGCGGTGGTGTACGGTGTTCTGGCATGGAGGAAAAAAAGCTTCTACGAAGGAGGAGAATGGTGCATGATACGTTGGCACTTCAACGTTCAGTATCAGAAAGGGGTTGATTTGTGCAAAAAGTGTTAAAATGAATTGTACATTGGGTTGGACACAGGAACATGCTTTTACAAGCAAAAAGGTTGATAACTTCCTATGTGATCTGCAAAAAAATGTTAACAAATTGTTTATTTTTATTTATTTCAAAGATTTAATTATCCCTTTTGGAGCAATATCATTTTAAAAAAACAGTTTTTCATGGTGTTCAAGTTTTTTTTATGAGTAAATGGTTTTTTTTTTAAGTATCTTAGTGACTGGAACTCACACATTTTAAATGTGGGGAAATGGAATGTCTGGAGTTCGAACCCTTCCCCTACATATAATAAGCAATGTCTCTACCAACTGAGTTAAGCTCACGGGGACAGCAAATGGTGGTTTGAACTAAGATTTTTTTTCATAAAAAAATGTCCAAATGATTATTTTACAAGAATTAAAAGTTATTTTTATAATAGTGTATAAGTCTTTCTTGAAATTTGACCAAAAAAAAAAGTCTTTCTTGAAATTAATCTTCATTCTAAATTAGTTTTAAAAAAAATCTTTACTCTAAATTATTTTAATAATTTGTAATCTAAAATCAAATTTTATAGGTTTTACATTCGTTTTCCACCAAGGGTGAAAATATGTTTGGTCGACTTAGACCTTACAGGGCTTAAGTTTAGCCTATCAAAATATTTAAGGCGTAAGTCTAACCTGTAACTTATCGTGTACATCTAGTCTTTCAAAAATCTGATATGACATATTAGTCTGTTTTCATATTAACATATTTAAATAATTTTTTGTATCTATGTTTAAATAAACTACCTAAGAGATCAAAGAGACTAAACTTTCTTTTCATATTTAACATGACATTTTAAATATTTTGATTAAATATTTTGATTTTGGGTTATGCTAACAATTGCTAAATTTTATGTAAAAAAAGTTACTTTTTGGTATTTCAATAAGTTAAATACATAATTTTTAAGATAAAATTTCTACTTTAAGTTTCTTAACAAATGTCTCAAAGACACTTGTTAGCATTTCTTTTTGACTTTATATGGGTGAATTCTAAGGTGATGGCTCAATTAAGTCTCTCACCGGTGAACCACTGTTAACAATAATTGAGAGTCATTAGATCAATCAAACGCATAAATTCTATTATAGACTATCTGCACTATATCTTTTTGTCTGTCTCTCCCATCTTCCTCTCACCTTTTCACATCCACTCAGTGACCGAATTTGCATAAGCCCGTCTCCCTTCTTCATATAATTATTTGGGAGTTTATTGGTTGTGCATCCTTCCAACTTTAAGATTATAATGAAGAGAATGAGGGAATGTCTGAAATTTTTGTTGAGAGAGGTTTTGATTCATTTCCGATTCAAAATAATTTTTCATGCTTCATTATTCTCATTGAAATTATGAAGATGAAAAGTTTATTTTTTAAATTATCAAATCATTTATGCACTGAATTTGAATGAAACCATGATGGGTCGTGAATCAATTTTGTTGAGACGGGTGGTTACTTACAACAAATCGTAACTCAAATTTGCTTAGCCAAACATGGTGAGGAGAAAGGTATGGAACCACACTGTTTCAAGAAGATAAATGCTTATTAAAAAATAAAAAGTGGTGTAAGTCCATATTTCCATTGCACACCTTCAATTAAGGCTTAAAGCATTATGCTGTGAAGAATTTTTAGCAGCAACCATCTTGTGCAGAATTTTTGGTTAGAAAGGAACAATATGGGGAAGAGAAAAGGAAAGGGACCTGATTATGTGCAGCAGTAAAGTTGTTCTCATTTTTATTTTTCAACAAAATCTAACCGTTAATTAAATCTAACGTTATTTAATTCATGGTTCACCGGTGAGGGACTTAATTGAACCCTCACCTTAGAATCCATCCTTTATATGATATCATATTTCACTTCTAATTAATAATAGTGCATTTTGACATGCAAATATTAATATTGACTAATAAACTTAAATTGAAAAGATTAACAAATTTACAATTTAATCAAAATACAAAACTTAATAGAATAATATTAATAAAACATCCTTTCAAAAAAAATATAGTAATAAAACATATTATTTATATTTGATTAAATCGATCGACTTGGTAGGTAAAAAATAAAATTGAGGGAAGGTAAATTATTATTTTTTCTTATTGCGTATAGTTTTACTTTTTTACTGAATAAACTTCTAAAAAAAACATTAGCCTCTTTAATTTAACAAAAAATCTTAGCCTTCTAGGATGTGTGGTAGGTTAAATTGTACTTGTAGATCTTTAAGTCGTCTTGATTATTTTTTTTTAGGGATGGTTTATTCGCACGCCACCTTAATTATAGTGTTTGCCACATTTTTAGTTTATGTGAATAAATAAGTTTTTGTGTATTATTTATAAGTTTTTAAGATTGTTTATGAAAAAATTGTTTATGAAGATACAATTATAAATTAAAATAAAAACTTATTTATTTACGTAAGTTATTTTTTATAAGCTCAATCCAAACAGAGCCTAAACATTCATCAATAAATTTGGATTTGAGATTTGATCCAACCTCCACATATTACATGTCCTTTTTAAAGCACGCATGTCCTTATCAACTGAGTTATTCGACGTTACGTGTGTCCCATCGTACCTTGCGGGTTTTTGAAAGAAGAAAAAAAGTGTAGTGTGTGGAGTAACGGGAGTGAAAATAAGCATCTATGATGCAAAGCCAACAACAAGTAAACAAAGAAGACGACGACGGCCCGCCACCCGGTTGGCAACCTATCCCCACACCGCAGCGCCCACGGCCACCGCCGCCGCCGCCAGTCCCATCCGGTCAGTTGCTATTCATTCATTCACTATTCCTATCACTTCTCTTTTTTTCTCAAGCTATTAGCTTTAATATTTGGGTTCAATTATTTCTGAAAGGGGAACAAAAGCTGTGGAAAAAAGGGGTTTGGATACAATTTTGCATTTCCTGAAGCTTCCTTTAGTTTTAACCTTTTATGGCTCAAATGAGTTGGTTTTTTGTGGCTTTATTGCTTTTGATATGTCACTGATTGATTGAGTCTTCTATTCTTGTTTAGTCTGACTACCATTGTTGTGTGAACAGGTTTTGCTCAAATGGTTTGTGGTTCTTGTCGCCGCCTGCTTTCGTATCCACCAGGTGCCAAACATGTCAAATGTTCATGCTGTCAGACGGTCAACATTGTATTAGAAGGTCAGTTCTCTTTTTTTTCTTTCTCATGAACATGTACCTATGCTATGAAACTTTGTCATTTTGAGTTCAGTTTTATTTGAGAATCTCTAGCTGGTTTCTCGAAAATTAGCTATTAGAAGTTCGATTAAGAAGACTATATCGTACACGTTTTAGAGTATAACTCTGATACCATGTCAGGACTGGATGAATGTAGGACCCCTGAAGGTAACACCCCAGTTATCAAAGCTCCAGCTAGCAGACCTCCGTCCTCTTCGAGGACCACCGCCCAAATCCTCGCTGACCAACTGCACCAGAGTAACTATATTGGATCATTCACCATTCGTGGACCCAATAATCCCCGATTTATTGAACTGAATTGCAATGAAATTTTCAATGCTCTACGGGACCTTTACTCCCTCCACTTTACAGAAAAGTGGGACATTTTGAAAAAGTGGTTAAGTTCCATTGGAACTCCACCACTGCTGAGGAGGCTAAATACCTCTCTCAACTTTATATCTCACATTGGTTCTTAGATGTTTAGACCTCAAACAGAGAGGCTTGCAGTAAGCTTCCCCTTGTTTGTAATTTGGACAATTTGCAGTTGAGATAGGTATTCAATCGACAATTTATGATAATTACCTCACCCTATTGCTCAATGCTCTTAAGCCGACCCGGGTCACTGGAACGCTTGACAGCTCCATTCTCATTCCAATCATTTGCGCCACTCCATTTTGGAACCACCCGGACGGTAACAACTATTTCAACATCGATGGATTTATCCTCGATGCCAAACTCTTCAGCACACTGATGAACGTCATGACTGACCCAAACAGCAAATGGCTGATGAACACCTATTCCAATGGCGTTCTAGGACGGCCATTTTGGCTACTTGACCGGCATAATGACCAAATATTTGCTTGGTTCCCTGAAGATGAGAACTATAACAAGGATAACACCAATCTGGCTCTAATTTTAGTAGTAGCCTGTACTCCACACCTAGCCTCAAGGGATGATGATATCCCACAGCAATATCCAAACAATGTCGTGCCCAACGCCGGCACAATTTTCCAATATGAACGAAAAATTCCCGCTCAGTTCTACTCCAACTATGATCAACGAGTTGTTGGTCATCAGAAGTTGAAGATTACATGGGAGGAGATGCTAACCCAAACTGAAATTGAAGCTGCAAGACAGAAGAATGAAGAAGAATACAATATCCAGCTTAAAGCTGAGTCTACAAAGCTCCTCAACTGAAGACCTGCTGCAATGGATACAGCCGAAGGCTCAGGACAAGCCGTTCTCCCATTTCGCGCCACTGGCGAAATGATTGACCAAGAACTCATGGCTCATGCCAAGACGAAGATCAAGATGGTAGACCTGCCAATGACAAAAGAGGATAGTTATGTAGCTAACATGTATAAGATCATGGACTATAAGTACCACGCTCGTGTAATTAGAAGGATTGACACTAACACCCGCACTGCAACTCATAAGCTGTTGATCTATAAGGATTAGACTACCTTTTGTTTAACACCTGATTGTAATCAAATTTCCTGTTATGTTAATAAAATTTTCTTTCAGTTTTATTTTATGCATCTGATTGAGTAAATGCTTTCATAACACAATCAACATTGTATTAGAAGATCACTTCTCTTTCTCTTTGCTTATTTTTCCCGTGAAATCGTATTTGCCATGAAACTTGCATTTTAAGTTCAGATTTTTATACATCTGGTTGATTAATTACTTTCATAAACAATTCCATGATTGGACGAACAGTCCTGTTATTGGTAATTGTGTACTTGCTGGTGGTGCAAACAATCTTGTGTATTTAGTAAATTTTAATTTTAATAGTAACATTTTTATCAAAAAAGGAACTTCCTGGTCATTAAAAAAGAGATACAGTCTAAAGCACCAATGACCAATCACATGTGAATTTGATGATGCTATTATCATGCTCCAAATTTTCAATTAGACATTTTTGTATGGTAAACCTCTCCAGGAATGCATATACGCTATGTACTATTTGAAGTTTTTTCACTTGTCTAACTATATTCTATTATTTTAAAGTTTACTATAATTGTACAAAATATGACATGGCATTATCCTTTTGCATGGCAAGCTACTTATATCTTAACTCATTCCTTCGTCACAGCTGATCAGGTTGGACAAGTTAAGTGTGGGAGTTGTGCAGTATTGCTAATGTACCCATACGGTGCTCCACAAGTTAGGTGTTCATCATGCCGGTTTGTGACAGAAATCGGGGTATGTTAACTGTTGACATTCACTAGTTCTCTTTATATGTGTTTTAATGTCTAATCTAATTTTGACATCAAAATAAACCATGTAACCAATTGCGACTTGATTTATGTACATATTGTTCTAAGGTTTACCGACCATTGAGTTTGACACTTGATGTAGCGGATCTGACCTGTACATATATATTATTACATTACATTCAACTATTTAAGTCTTATTTTCTCTTTGTACAGTGGACTTCGTGCACTCGGGATAAAACAACTCATTTCAAACCTTTAAATTAAGTGAAGGGGGATTGATGATGTTTTACTTCTGTGAAGAATTTAAGACATTAAGTCCTACCCGCATTAATTCATTCAATCCGAAGTCAACCTATAATTGTTATTGATTTTATAGCATTGCCTTAAACAACTGATGTTTCTATTTAAACACTGATATCCTCATGATTTTTGTGCAGGCAGACAACAAGCGGCCTCCATGGTCTGTACAACAAAGTAAACCAACTCCTCCCAAAGCTGGTTGTTAGCGGCCTGTCCATTGTCCTATTAACTGGGTCATCCTTGTATAACAAATTATGAATGGGGATTCTTGTTCAAAGAGTTGTATAAATCTTAAATTTGCTATATGTACGGAATAACTTGTCAATGTCAAGTTTTGGAAGTAATTTAATGAGTTTTTGACAGCCTTCTGTTCCTCCCGTGATCCCTTTTCTTTTCATTGTCCCTTGAATATTGTCATATAGTATATAATAATAATTTAGACTCAGAAGACCTGAATATTGCATATAAAGGGAAAAAGTAAGTGATTATGATGAAATTCAATTGGGTATGTTTTTAAGTTATGTCCATGATTAATTATCTTTTCCAACCATTCACCTGTACTCTAAATTCTTGAGAAATTCTAATGGAAAATAACTGTATTTGGTCCCATCATATTGTTCGTATGAAATGACTTTTGTGATTTGTCATGTTAAAGGGGTACGCTCTATATTTTGGATATTTGAATAACCCGCGATTCTCAGCCTATACATGTATTTATGCTTCTGTTGACATCTGTAAGTGTCACGACTTTCTGTAAAAAATCCCAGTGCTGTCTGGGTGGCAATGAGGCCATTATCGTTTATGTTGTCGGCAGAGAAGGTTGTAGTTCTATAGCATATTGACATTATTGACTACTGATAGGTTTGAAGAGATTAAATTGTATTGCTCAGAGAGATTATGGTCTTGACACTGTGTATGAAAGCTATGTGGTTTAGACACATGGAGAAATTCAATCAAAATCAGCAATCATGAAGCCAGAAAAAAAATGGATAAATACTAAAGCCTTAACCAGATAAATGATATGTTAATATATAATAACCACATATCACACATAATTTGTATTGTATATTTTCCAAAGCTGATTATAATAAAGGATTAAAATATAAGCGGAACTATCCAAAGAGAGTCATCAATCTTAAATGTATCTATGGACAATGATAACATTTTCCAGTGAAATGACTAGAATCAACACTTGTAGCTGATTCAAAAGATCTCCTCTATGCATCTTCAATCATCAGGTGGGAAATCCTCATCCGAAGTACTCTCCAAGAATGAGCCTAGAGTTTTTCTTAAAATGCTGAAAGTTTTATCATCCTGTGACAAAACAATAATTGATGAGAAAAGCAGAATACTGCTTAAAATAAGAGACTGCTGCTAAAAATCTAGACCATGCTGCTTAAGTTACTAATATACCTTCTTCTTCTTTTTCAATGACCCTTCAAGTTGTGTAATTTTGTCATTGCAAGCTTTCTCTTGTTCAGATATCATAGTTTTTTCCTTCTTCCCTGAAATACTCATAAAGTTGTAAAGAAATTAAAATCACAGAACTGGATCTGTTGTTTTCTATACATTATTACAAAGACAAATAAAAATGTATAGCTTACTCAATTGTTCATATTTCAGGAATAGCTTTTCCTTTTCCTCTTCAAATTTGGAGATAACATCTAACAATGGACAAAATCAACTAACATTTAATCAGCAAAGAATTAGATTATATCAAACAAACACAGATGAATTAACATTAGATATTTCCAATTTAGCACCTAATTTCATAGTAATTACTACATCTACTCATTTCAGTAGCTATCAAAATATCATACTACTAGTAATTTTGGTCTTTTAGAAGCTCAACTCACACAATACATTATGCAAATTAGTCCTCCAATGATAATGTTACAGAGATTTACCTTGCAAGGCCTGAAGAGAAGTGGCTTTCTCTTTGTAAAAATTCTCATGAAGTGCTTGAAACTTAGTAGTTTCATTCTTCAAAGAGCTTTCAAACTGTATAATCAAAAAACAATAACTAAACAAGTTTCCTACAACTTATTTCCATTCCTACTAATTACTCAATAATTAACATTCAACACCATTCATAAACCAATTTTTACTTTACAAACCTCTTTGGAACTCTTTGAAAGCGCCTTAGCAAAAGTTTGCCTAACATTGAAACAACAATACACTCTTTCAGTACAGTGAAACAGAAACTAATTAATTAACTAATTCATTAATTAGTGTATAAAATCTAAACTGATTTCAAATCTACCTTTCCTTCTCAAATTTAGTCCTCAATCCCTCGATAGTAGATTTGATTTCAGAGGCAACACTGTCATAATCAAAAATCACCGATTACAAATCAATTTTGCAAATATCTCGTATGAATTCAACTTTATAATCTCAATCCAGAAACGTAATTTCATAAAAAGCTTAAATAATAAAAAATAATGATAAAAAAAATGTTCAGATCTGAAAGAATTTCAAAAATCAAAATAGAAACAAGCAAGGTGAAACGGTTAAAAATCTAGATCAGTTGAAGCTTCTCTCACACATACGGTTCATTTCAAGTACAATCTTCAAAATTCAAACTATGGTGAAATCAAAACGCAAACGCGGTACCTGGAAATAGTTTCTTCGTTCTTCTTCTGACCGTCCTTCTGCGCCTTATCTCTAATCAGATGCAGAGCCGACACGATTCCTTTGAGGTCACTGCAAAAAAACATTAGATCAGAAAAATTGAATACGATTCAAATGAAAACAGAAGAGAATCAACGAAAGCATCTAAGACGAACTCGGAGAGATCGAAATCCAAATCGAGATCGAAATTCTGTTTCTTCTTATCAGGTTTGATGCGTTCGAGATCGGATTCTCGTTTTCTGACTCCGGCTTTGGTAGAAGACATTACGAATTGTTTGAAATTCTGTGAAGAGAGGTTTTCTGAGTTGTTGTGATATTTTAGAAATGAGGTAGAAGCTATAGATAGCTCCTCGTTCGCGCGCGCGCGGTGAAACGATTGTGATTTCAAATTTCAATGAAGATAAAAAATCTTCCACGTTGCCATTCTCATCCACGCAGATGCATTTTCAAATTGATTTCAGTTTTTTTAGTTAATAATTATTACAAGTAAAATTGGTCTCATAACCAAGGATTGGTTAAAGTGATAAAAGACTTGACGTTTTAAACATATAGTTATGAATTTGATTTATGGTTCATGCATATATAAAAATTTTGGTTAAAAAAGATAAACATCTTATATGTTCAACGATTTTACGATATACATTAATCATAGTTAAACAACGATGAAACTTTGTACAATATTATTGTAACGAAAATAGAATTGCCATGTATGCCTAAATTTATTTAATTGTAGGTTCAAATGGGAACTTAAAGGCAACAATGTTTCTGAAAGAAACGTTCCCTCAAGAAAAAATATTTTTGAAAGAAACATGCAACAATGTTAAAACTTTAAAAAGAGTTTATCAATTATTTGAGTCTCATAAAATTTGAGAAATTAATTTTTATGGTTGTGTATAGATGATATCTAGTTAGTAAAAAAAAACTTATTTAAATTTTTTATTGAAAGACAAAAAAACTGTTCCATTAGATATAGGTTTTTTTTTTTAAAGAACCGTTAGATATAGGTTTGGTAGCTCAATGTTACATTTGCCTATAAAAAATTATACTAGTAGATTAATATGTTATGGTTTTTCTAAGTAAATCTTTTTTTAACCGTAAAAGCAAATCTTTCAACTCTTAACGTTTTTTCTTTATATAACGTATCTATCATTGAGGTATTGTATTTTTTTTTAGAAATGTTAGGGACACATCCTCTAACAAATTTCTTTTAACACACCCAATTATTAGAAGTCACGTCATCCCTTTTTTTTATTTTTTAATCTGCTAACCGGCCAAACAAGTTAGTAGACAATGTAGGAATATTTTATTGTTTTATTATATTCCAATATTATTATATGGACAAATATCGTAATAATAATTATATTAGCTATTTATCAATTGTGAGCCTTAATTGATTAGTGATCAAATTAAGTAATAAGGCTATTAGGTTTCTAATTGGATAATTAATTAAATATTTAATTAGTTAATATGGACTCAATGAGTGGATATCCGGATGACCCATTAACGGAATAATGGGAAACCCTAATGGTCTTCCAATATAAAAGAGGCTATGGTCCCCAATATACCGTACATGGCAAAACTCTATCTTCTCCCCATCTGAAGAGAACTTGAGTCATAAAGGTAGCGGTTGAGGAAGAACAAAACCAGCTGTCGCTAACCGTGTTTATGTTGATGTTTGTTTCAGATCACCTCCTCTCTTTATCGTTGTTTGTCGAGAGGGCTTCCACCATATCTTCATCCAGGTATTCCTAAAGCCTAATCCTTAATATCTTGATAAATCAAACATGTCGTGGATCCGATCATAATCATGTTCAATGTTTTGTTTGCTTCCGCTATTGATTTATAATTGTTGAACATATTTTATGAAATTTGTTTTATAAGACCTAAATTTCTAACGAACAAAAGATTTCCTTTTTTTCCTCTTCTCGTATTCTGCAACACAAAAAATAACACAATCCAAAAACAAATTTCCTTCTTAAATTTTTATTATTTTTTGTCTAGGACACTGGCTTTGCATATCTATGACTTGTATATCTCTTTGCCTTCTCTTCACAAGCTCTTGTGTGTGTAGACTCAATCATCTTTTTTGTCCCAAGCTTTATCATCCTTTTTCACAGCAGATCTGTCGTCTTTGCTGCTATTTCCAATCTAACCCATCCCATCGCGCGGTCAGCCGCCATTGTCTCAGTCGCGATCTGATTTGATGTTCTCGGTTCCATTTTCTGTGAGTGTGATTCAAGGTTTCTGAGTTGGGTTCCGTATTCCAAATGTAGTTTTGAATTGGGAATTATGAAACAAATCTATGGCAGTAGCTTCAATTTTGACATCCTTTTGTTAATTTTCTTTTTATCAACCCTTATGTTTTCTTTAATTCTTTTCCTAAGAAGAAAAGTGCTGGAGGAAACTGTGCAATGATTTTGTTAATTGTTTTGGATTGTAACGGCGGTGAGTACTTGCAGAAGAAAGAGACTGTGTTTTTTTCTTTTAAGTGTAAGTTAGAAAATGCAACCGGTGGCTAAGTACATGAATAAAAATAAGGAATGATGTGGCTTCAAATAATTGATTGTGTTAAAAGGAGTGTGTTAGAGGGTGTGTCCCTAACATTTTTTTATTTAGTTTAAATTTCTATTTAGCTTTTAGACGAAAAAAAGTATGTAATTGTCTGTATACTTGTATATTTAACGGTATACATATGGAGGAATACATCTAAAAGTCTATTCTCAAACATTATGTGCACCTCAATTAATTCTCATATAAACTCTTCCAAATAAAAAATCGATAGTATTAGAGTAATTGATCATGACATTCACAAAATACTTATCTTTATGCACCATGACATCAAAAATTGAATGGTGAAATTAAAAAATAAAAAAGTACATTACATAACAAAGTCAACAAACTTGCATCGCTACTTCTTAAGTTGATGCTAATTCCATTTGAAACATGGAAATTGCCAAGTAGTAGAAGTTACACAAGAACATAAACAAACAATCTTGTATAAAGAAACTATAGACCGTTTTTTTTTAGGAAGAAATTATAGATCAATGTCATGCACATAATTGAACCAACACATACTTCTTGTCTATCAACCAACATGTTATGTGCAGTGAATTTAATTTTTTAACAAATCATGAAATGTCTCTACATTGGTTCTATTACTTGGCTCAGATTGTTTAGATTGTATCCTTTTAAAAGTGTACATCTACTAGCGCCTGCAATTAAGTAAGCTTTGTAAATACATGACACTTTTTTTGTTATGTAAGTACATTTTAATGTGCTTTCAGTCAATTGCAGTCAATTATATGAAGCAAGGGAAAATTGGTTTCTACACTGAAGAAAATAGATTTCGTGTTAGAAAAATTTAGGATTTTGAAAAAAATCTAAAATAATTTGGGTTTGTTTACTATCCAAAAATTTCATTCTTTTTAAAAAAAATAAAATTAACTAGTTCATGTTTTACCTTTTTATGTTTAAAATTTTTAAGAAAAGCTAATCCTAATAGTTTTCATTTTAGAATCGAAATAAATATTTTTGATAAATAATTTTTTAAAAAGTCTTAAACAAACACTTTTTACATAGAAGAATCCAAAACAATCCGGGCCATATATATATATATATATATATATATAGAAAATGTTACATAGACACCATTTATTCTCATACACCCCTGTACACTTTATATACTAGGAAGAGAAAAGAGGAGATGAAAGAGAAAATGTGTTTGTGTGGGGTCCACGTGTCAGATTTTTGCGTGGATGTCAAGGGGTGTATTGCCACATAAGGTGGTCTATGTATCATAACTCTCTCTCTCTCTCTCTCTCTCTCTCTCTATATATATATATATATATATATATATATATATATATATATATATATATATATATATATATATATAGTAGATGATTCCTGCATCACTTCCACGTGTCAATTGGTTTTAACCGACTTTGCTCGCGGCAATTGATTTGGTGACCTTGCTTGCCTCGTGTGAGCTCTTTTGCTTTGCTAAACAAATACCCCTTTGTTTCTCCACTAGTATCATAACACAGATCCTCAACTAGGTATGTTTCTCAGACTCAAACCTTGCGACTTTTCTTCTTCTTTTTCTTGCATGTGCTTTTGTAAACACTTCATTATTTGTTGGCGATAATAAGCAAAGTTGCAAGAAAGGTTCATTTATTAAATAATGGACTTTGAGCATGAAGACTCCTTTAACCAAAAATGGAAAGCCGATGGAAATTCTGTCACTGAGACTGAGGCAGAGACAGAGAAAGAGAATTCTGACAATTGTTTTGATTGCCACATCTGCTTAGATTTTGCACACGAACCAGTAGTAACTTTATGTGGCCACCTTTTCTGTTGGTCCTGCATCTATAAATGGCTCTTTGTGCAAAGGGCTTCACTTGCACCTGATGAGCATCCACAGTGTCCAGTTTGCAAACATGATATTTCTCACACCAAAATGGTCCCTCTCTATGGAAGAGGCCAGAGCCAGACTCGACGCGGCCGCAACCGGAAGGCTACCCTTGAAGATATTTCTATACCACCAAGACCACCTGCTTCAGAGATTCAATCTCTATTGGAAACGCCAACATCACCTCAAACTGATCAACAAGAGAATGATGACACATCACAAGTGCAGAATCTTGATACCTTAGTGACACCGGTAATCCCTCGCTATATGTTTGGCAACTATGAAGATTTACATCATATGATGGCAAACAAATCATTGAACAAAATTTATTTTTTCCTCTTTTTATGCTTTGTCTTGTGTCTGATTCTTTTCTGAGCTAGCAATTGAGTTTATTTTCTACTCCCCTGGCTAAAGAAGCTATGCTCTTTAAGCTCAATATATTGTTCAAAGTCACTTTCTGTGAATATTTTACCTTATTGCATAAACATTTTGTAGTTCAAAGTTTCGTATAGAATAAGATTAAGGGTCATGTTAACTTTGTGCCGTAAGGGCACATGATAAGCAACTCAAAAAGAGCAAGTTTGTATTGGAAAACATAATATACTGACTTTTAAGAAGTTGAATGTACAATTTTTTATACGTATATTTCTATAATGAATTCATTAACATGTGTCCTTGAGGGCACAAGTTAGCATTTGCTTAAGATTAAACATCTTTTAGGTTAAGCTGTCACATCATCATTCCATTAGGAAAGTAGCAGAGACTCATTTTGATAACGGGAATTAAATGTTACATGTGCAGCTTGAACTGTACTTTTCTATGAGGTATTCTTAGGTTAGACACAATCACAAACAAAATTATTTAGCGCATGAAATAATGAAAAAAAAAATTAATGATAAATAAAATAGTTATATCGTTAAACCATTTTATTTTATTAAAATAATATTTGTGTGGGTGGGTCCAAAAAAATTTAATTTGGGTTTTCCCCTAAGTATTTTTCATATATTATAACTTTGAAGACAAAGACCCTAAGATCATAGAATTGTTTGTATTAATTTATTTTGTGATAATCAGAATTGTTCTAGGAAAATATTTTGTGTAGTCCACATATATGTACCCCAAAATAAATATTCTGGATACACTTTGGGAGAAAGGGAAAATCAAAATAAAGTGTTAATAGATTGATGAGAAATTTAAGGAATGTTTTTAGGACACTTTTTAAAGATCTTAATAGTAAATTTTTATAAAAATGTATGTAATAAATACTTTGAAAGTATTTAACTTTTTTAAATTTTTTATTTTTTTTAAATTTAGAATGCTTAATGAGTGCACTTAAACACTTGTTAACAAGACCTTAGATTGACAATGTGATAAGAAAAAAGATATACATATACATAAAATGTAACATGGAATGAATGTGAGATTAACAAATTTAGTAGGCTGTAGTTATTGAATCCTCATTTCACCTCAACTTTCTATCCCATACCATCTTTCGACGTCGAGGGTGTTTGTTTAATTTTGAATGGATAGCCATATCTTGCAGTAACACTCTAATTTGTGATAAAATTTATAAGATTTGTATTCACAGGAACTATTTCAACTTCTACTCGAGAATGTCATTATTATTAAGGATGTTTGTAAAATGGGGGGTGCACTGAGGCAATTGGTTTGATTTGCAAGTTAAAATAAAATGGTTAAAGAAAAATTGGTTTAAGAAATAATATGGAGAGGTGACTAGGTCATTCGATTCATCTGCTCATCGCTCATTAGCAACATGTTTCTTAAGTCTACTAATGCTATAAAGTTAACGACAAATTAACAAAATAGCTTAGGTCAATCCCTTGATCCTAAGCCCTTTTTTCTAATTATAATTCTCTAATCCCTTAGGTGAACCTATTATCATCAAAGGTTTTAAGTCCGTTAATTCAATTATCACAACCTAACAACGTTTCATCCCTAGATTGTCCGTTAGATTGAATAGTATAGATATTTCCGAGTTACACGCTAGTGTCAATAGTCATATAAACTCTTGAATCAGTTATATTGGTTCATAATCATAAAAGCATTAAGAACGATTTATACTGAATAAACTAGAATGGCATTCATAAAGATTAAGAGTTACAGGTTACATAAACATGAGCTAGAACATAATCATCTCTTGACCTAATCACAAAGGATCTAGCTACTCATGGCTAAAGCACAAATAACTAATATGAAAGAAAGATTCATTACATGAAATTGGTAACCATATATGAGTTTTGATGGTCTCCCACCTTCCCTACAGATCTCCAGCTCCAAAAGTCAGTTTCTTTCTCCAAAATTCTCAACCCTTCCTTCAGAAACAACTTCCCTTTTATAGGAAAATTCTCAGAAACGCTAAAATCGTACTCCGATGCTGTAAATCGGAGCACGACGGCTTCACTTAATTCAGATCACAACTGGCGCGTCTGCTAAATCAGAGCCTGATTTTGTCCCATCGGAGCACGATTTTTTACGAGACAAAATGTTTCAAAGTTGCAGGAAAATCGTAGCCCGATGCTTAAAATCGGAGCACGATTTCTTCTTTACTTGCCAAAATCAAATGTGTCATTTGTAACTTCTAACTCATGCAAAATCACCTGAACTCAGCTTAAAAGTACATAAAAACTATAATAAAAGTGTTATATGACCTAGTGTCATCAAACTTTCAGCATGCTTGTACCTTTCACCTTGTTAGAACCCAAAATGAATATGCTACTTCCTCCTCTCTTTTCTATCTTTGTATTCGATCTACTAACGGTAATAGTCATTTTATTTCGAAGGGTAATGCTAACTAGTTCTATATGGACACTAGTTAATAAAAGGGTTAAATATATTTTTAGTCTTTACATTTTGCGCCCCTTTGAAGAATAGTCCATACATTTCATTAAATGTTTTTAAAATTCTCACATTTTATCTCCGTTATCAAAATTAATCCCTGTTGTTAATTCTTGAACGGAATGCTGATGTGACAGTTAGTCGATCTCAATTATTTTAAGGTTAAATATGTTTTTGGTCCCTACATTTTGTGAGACTTTGAAAAATAGTCCTTACATTTCAATAAATGTTTCTAAAATCCCTAAAATAATGAGGATTTATCTTCAAAGTCACGTAAAATGTAGGGACCAAAAACATATTTAACTCTAAAATAATTGGGACCCACTTACTGTCACATCATCATTCCATTAGAGAACTAACAACAGGGACTAATTTTGATAACAGAGATAAAATGTGAGTATTTTAAAAACATTTAATGAAATGTAGAAACTATTTTTCAAAGGGGCGCAAAATGTAAGGATTAAAAATATATTTAACCTTAATGAAATAAAAAAAAAAGTAAATTATGTAACGAAAAAAACATTTTTTTTTATACTTTTTAGAGTTTGATTACACAAGTTTTAAGATATTTTTAATCACGACCTTTCAAATAATTGGAAGTCATGCTTTAATATTAAAGTTTATTTCTTGGGTTTGATCAAGATTTGTTTTGTTCTTTTCTTTTCTTGAGGGTAGTGTTATGAAGTTTTGTGTTGGTTTGTTGCATAGAGGCGTAGCCATAATCATGTTTCCAATTATAATGTTTGTTGTTAAGCTTCACTAATAGGATAGCTATGGGGAAAAAAAATTATAAGATCGGCTCTAAAAAGAATAAGAAAAGCAAAAATAAGATATATTATGCTTGAAAATTTCTATTCCCGCCATACTGCTTTCTCGCACACCCACCAAAATTCTCAAAACACTTTCATTCAAATTATATAATTCAAACATTTCTTTTGCAGGATTTCAGATTATATAATCTGAATTCTGTCAAAATTCAAATTATAATTGATATGAAAGTCTTTGTTGGCCATTGTACCATCCTTATAAAAACTGCACAATAATTTTGAAGAAAATATGAATGATCAACAACGACAATGATATGATAACTTGATTCCAAATGAAAACTAAGAAGAAAAATACAGTGAAAAAAAAAAGAATGAAAAATAAATGAAAATGTTGAAAAATGTAGGTATTGGCGGTTCCATATAGGGGTAAGGATGTGCGGCTACACACCCTAGATGTCTAAAATTTATACCTACTGTCTTAGTTTATTATAGTTTGCACCCTAATATTATTATAGTTTTTATTAAACCCTAACGTTTTTGAATTAAAATTAACGGAGGGACCAATTTATGTAACGAAAATTAACTTAAAATATCAAAACATAACAAAATTTAATCATAGACCAAAATAATACTAATTAAATAAATAGTTAAGATATCAAAATAGCAATTTAGCCTTTCATATATGACAGCAATTTTCTCTTTTCTCTTGGATTCCGCGTAGTTTTTTTTTTTT
>Ga0228711_1005077_pt1 | contig 20083 bp, 10 predicted proteins | sample MedpolnodulmetaG_2_FD_177996 | JGI IMG/M metagenome (GOLD analysis project Ga0228711, IMG submission 177996) | Root nodule microbial communities from Medicago polymorpha collected in Santa Monica, California, United States - brown nodules | ecosystem: Host-associated > Plants > Roots > Nodule... | reverse complement strand
CCGCTTTTTTTTTTTTTCTTCTTTTCAAAATACTATTTGCTCGGATTATATAATTTGAACTCCTTAATAGAAATTTTAGATTATATAATCCAAAAACTTGTTTTGCCTAGATTTATAAATTAGATGACATATATTATTAAGATGATGTAATTGAAAATGACAAATAAAATAAATGTAAAGAGACAAACATGATACCAATTCTCATTTTATTAATTGATCAATACTTTCGTAATACATTTACATTAATATAATGTTTGCTACAAGAAATTATTAGACACCTAAAGCTAAATCTCTAGTGGAAGAAGACGGAGGGGAAGGAGGCTAGGGTAAGGTTTGTTTCCTCTCGCATCCTAGGAAGGGAGAAGAGGAGGAGACTTTAATGAGCAACCTTACTGCCCATTTGACATTGTTCTTTGCCCATTCATCATACTATCCCCATAAAATAAAATAGACATTTATATGAAAGGCTAAGGGTGGAACAATGTAGAAGAAATGTACAAGAGAGAGAATGTGAGATGGAATGAGAATTTGTGAAGGATTGGTGCATAAAGTGTAATGGTCCATTAATTGGGGTAAAAAATGTGGTTAGGTCCTGTTAACCAGTCAAATCGTGTTAAGCAAGCCACAATCCATACTTTGAAATGAATTGGATTATATAATCTGAAATCATCCCGTAATTATTCGGATTATATAATATGAACTGGTCCAAAATTGTGTTAAAACTCGTACTTCATAGGGTGAGAGATATTTTAGATTTTATTATCTAAACCTGTGAAGTACATGATTTTTCTGTGGTCCACGACGCACATACAAGTCTATATATTTGTGCATTTGGTTCATTCGCTGTAAATACACAACAAATAACCACGAACACTTATCTAGTAGATCTAAACACCAAACTAGCCGCAATTTACTACAATGGGGGAAACCCAACCTGCTCAGGGTCCAAGTTGGTATCACACTTTCTGGATTGAAGGATTGACTCAATCCAATCAACTGTCGACTTAACCACAAAGACATAAGGACATTGGAAAGTGTTGAGTATCGTCGTCCATGGACAGACTCAGATGGAAGTGTTTAGTTCGCCCAAATGAAGCTTAGGAACTATGATGGCTTGGGAACCATATTCTTGAAATTTGGTTAGTATAGTTCTAAATAACTAATCGAGTTAGACGCTTCATTGGTCGTGTCTTTTAAAGATATTCGAAAAAGTTTGATCCGACTCAGGAACTACGATGAAATTCGGGCTCTCATGGTTAGACCAAATGAAGATTTAAGTTTGACCGATCCGTGAACTTTTGCATGTCTGACTATGTTGTTTACATCGTCTTATTATATTGTTTAATTTATTATGTTAATTGTTATTTTTAATGTATATTGTTGAGATTAAATTTCATGTGTTCTGAAACCCGCCAAACCCTTCAAACCTCAACTTTTAACACAGTCTAGGTATGGTACAAATTTATATAATTCGAACCATCCCATAATATGGATTGTGGTGTTACAAGAAATGTTTGGACGGTTTATGGTGTGTTTAGTGTATTTTTGGTCGGTTTAGACATTAAAAATGTTTCCTTTGAATGTAGTTACAATTTATGAACGTTTTATGGTATAAATAATCTTGTACCATTCAACATTTTTATTCATTCTTCACTTTTCATTAATTCTAAAATTTTCTTTCTTAGTTTTCAGCTGTGAGTGGTTCATGATATCATTATCATGGTCACTGCTGACCATTCATGCGATCTTTAAAATTGCTTTGCAGATTTTGTTGGGATCGTACGGTAGTCAGCAAAGACCTTCATATAAATAACAATAGGATTTCTAGGTTTTAGTTTGTATAATCCAAAAATCCTTGTAAAGGAGTTTGAATTATATAATTCGAACAAAGTATTTTGAAAGAAAAAAATACGGCACGCAAAAAATACATAAATTGGAAAAAGTAAAACAAGAGAGATAGTTTGATTGTATTTTCAGATGAATTATTGATAAAAGCGACAAACAAAATGAAGAGTAGATGATTTAATTGGGTTTTCATTTGAGTGAGAGACCAATTAATTAGTAAAAAAAATAGAGGAAAAAAACAATTAATAACATTTTTTTTACAAACAATTAGTACATTTTTAAAAAGCGAAATGATGGTTTGTCCATATTTAATTTAGCAGTGGTGATACATGAACCACCCTGCATGGTTTGCTACCTTGTACACCTTCTACATGAAGAAAAAAAACTTTTTAGAGTGCCTTTTATTTTATTTTTTATTTATTTTATTATTCAATTAAAAACAACACAGCCTAACCACTCACTTTTCCTCTCTCCTTTCTCTTCCTCGCCGACCACTGACCACCGGCTCTTTGATCGTCTCTCTCTCTCCCTCTTCACCGAACTCACAAACCGACGATGGTGACGGCGCCAGAATATAAAAAACCCAGATTTGTGCCACCATTGTCCTCCTCTCATCTCGTTGCGACTATCTGAAATAGATAAAATAGTCACAAGGAAGGGGGGTTTGAATTGTGACCCTTTAAAAATTAAACCTGTAACTTAAAATTGATTCTCAAGTTTTGAACTTGGAATAGTTAAGTTAGTGAACTGACTTCAGAACGTTCTGAAGTAGCTATGTAGAAACAGTTTAAATATACATATGTGTTTGTGTGTGTGGTGTATACTGAAAATAAAGAGTATAGGGAAGAGAAGAAGAACACACAAAGATTTATAGTGGTTCACCCAATGTGGGCTAGTCCACTCCTCACAATCTTGTGAGAGTTTCCACTATGATGCTTGAGATAACCTCTCAAATCCTGCACCTTACAATCTTTGTTCACCTGAACAATTACAACAATTGTATTCTCTAAGCCTCAGCAGGCTTGCACCTTCTTGCTAAGTTACCCACTTAGACTTTTACAACTTATGCTCAAACTAACACTTTAGTACCCCTAAAGCTAGATGAGACTTTGATTACAATTTGTATGAAGTTTGAGTGTTTGTAGAAACACACAAAAGGAGAATGGAGGAAAAAGTTATCTTTAAAGAGATAACAAAAAGAATTGATTTACAATTTTAAAGACTTCTTAGAATCTTTGTGATGATCAATTTTTGCTAAAGCTTCAAAACACTCTTATGTTGTTTTTCTTGTATGCTTTGCAATGGTGCAAGTAATGCTGAGCTTTTCACTTCTATTTATAGAGTTCTTGGGCTCTTGTAGCCGTTGGAGGGTGACCAATGGTGTTGTGCCATGTGTCCTGGGCCCCACTGACTTTTACTTGAAATTCTGGGCATATTGAAATACTTCAAAATGTTGTTGTGTTCTTGAGAATACTTCAGAATGTTGTTGTGTTCATCATGATCTTGATCTGGGTTCATGTGGATGAACGGTCAGATATGTTTCTGGGTTTTACCATATGAATATCACATGAATTTCTGGGTTGTACTATGAAGATTGTTCTTGAACGTACTTCAGAATGTTCCTGGGTCAGATCTTCTTTGAAATCTGTCTTGGAACTAGTGCAGAATTGATAAAGTGGAACTGTCACTTCAAGCCCATGCTTTAGGGGATTTGGTTAGCTTTGTACAGTACCAACTCCCTTATGTGTCGAATTTCTGTTGAATCAGACTTGATCTTGCTTTTGGATTTGCTTTTTACTTTCCAACCACTGTACTGTTCATGTTAGAAAAAACATAGAGCAGGATCGAACTTTCTGAACTCAGGGGACTTCAGAATGTTGTTGGACAATGTCTTTCCAGATTTACCTTGGAATGTGTGCAGGAGAGAGGAAAGTGGATCTACACCTTCATGCCCATGCTTTAGGGGATTTACTGATCTTTGTACAGTATCTGCTCTCATATGTGTCTAATTCTAATTGAATAAGACTTGAGCTTTCTTTTTGCTTTTTTTTCTTTTGCTTTTCACCAACTATACTTGTCTGTCAGATTTAAAGCATGTGCTGGAAACGAATGTTCATTTGTTTTACTTAGGATGATTTGTAAGACATCCATTTGATGTAATCAAATCCTAATAGTAAAACATAAATGAAGTGCATCATGTATTACATTTAGGATGATATTCTTAGAGGAATATTCCTAATGTTTGTAATTCAATTGTTCATAAGTCTTTAATGAACAATGAATATGCTTTTGACTTTTATCCAAATAAATGCCTTTAGTCCTTGATTGATCTAAAGTCATAGTATTTTTCTGGACTTTTATTTATGTCATGTGAGCCTTGAATGTTCTTGATAATGTTCATATATTTCTAGGCTTGTTCTTGATAAACCTTAAGAATAACCTTCTGAACTATCTTCGAACCTTCTGAACTCTGACTGAGTTCATAAGTTTTAATGTTCTTTGATCACTTGATTCTTGTTTGATTTATACTTTGTTTGTGTCTTGGTTAATCACTCAAGAACACCAAAATACCAAGAGCTATCAAAGTCCATTAATCCTTTAATCACCATAGATGCCTTTAATGATTTCTTGATCCTTAGTCGAAATCCTTTTATGCATTCTTGGTGTGGACATTGAATTTTGGGTTTGCTCTAACGAACCTTCTGAGCAACCTTCTGAACTTCTTATGGGTCCATACATATGAACTTTAGAATGTTTCTTTATTCCCTTCAAAAATTATTTGAAGCATATGAGAGATCATTTGTATGATTCCTGTTCTTTGAACAAAAACTCAAGTGCAACCATCAGTAGATTACCATTCATAAAACTTATTATGTATTCCACGAGGTTTGTTATCATTAAAATATTCATCAAAAAGATTTTTGCTTCAACACTATCATCACCATCGTTGCAGTCACCACGCTGTCTCACAACCACCACACACATTCAGATCTCGCCATCCACTTTCACCACCACCATCTCTGGCCCATCCGTCATCTTCCTCCTCCTCCTCCTCTCTCTCTCACCTCCTTCGTCTTCTTTTTTTCTCTCTCAAGTCAGATCTGGAAACACTGCCGCCCTCTCACTCACCAACATCGCCTCCCTCAGGTCAGATATGGAAACTTAGAGATGAGAAAGAGAGAGAGAGAGAGAGAGAGAGAGAGAGAGAGAGAGAGAGAGAGTTCATAGAGAATATAGGGAGAGAGCTTTGCGAGAGGCGAGAGAGAGAAGGGGAACGTTTGAGTGAGGTGTGGTGGAGGTTGAATAGTTTTGGTGGAGATAAGGTGAGATGAAATTACCAAAATACTCATGCGACATGGGATGATACAAAGGTGGTACATATAAAAGGGTGTTGATGTATCTTTATTCTTAATTTAGTCACCAAAATTGCAAGACCATATCAATCTAGCCATCATCATTATCAATTAATATCCTAAAAATATACTTAAAACTGCAAAAATATTAACATCTTTCACATCTTAGTCAAAATCTATTATCAAATGAATCTTTGATGTTGTTCACTTATATTCAAAAAGATCCATAATGTTAACAAATTAATATCATAATGGTCTATTCAAATATCAATGGAGGAATACACTTTACTAACATACAGAAATTATGTCCCCATAAACTTAACTCAATTGATAAGGATATTGCATAATTTATATAGGGGCTGAGGTTCGAACCCCAAACATCAATTTCTCTATATTTAAATGTGTGAGCTCCAGTCACTAAACTAATAGATAAAAAAAAACATGTAAAGTTTATTACTAGCAGCATCCCTATCAGTTTTCTTTTAAGAGAGTGAAATAACTTGTCTCTTAATTCTTCCGATTAAGTTTGAGACATTTTCGTGAAAAGTTAGTTAATGCATCTTAAAAGATGTCTTATAATTTTTTTTAAAGATATTCTTAGTAAATAGACAAATGTCATAATAATGCAAGAAATTAAGTAGATACAAGCATAAAATTCTACAATTTCTTTTTTGTTTTGGTTGCAAACCTGATATGAACGCAATAAATCACAACACACTCCTTACATTTTCGTATTCTCTCATTACATTTAACCTCAAACCTCTAGTTAATTTAAAAGAGATATTTTTTTTAGCAATCTTATCCAAATGCTATAATATGGTACACTAATTTTTGTGTTTTAGTTTTATGTTTTTTTTAGAGGAACGCTTCTACAATTTTATTGATCAAAATGACTTTCACAAATAAATAAATTGACTGTGTAATTCCTTGTGCTTATTAGTTTTTCAATTATATCCTCATCTTAAAATTGTCTTACAATCCTTACTTTTCTAATGACTCTAGCAAAACCTTATCCCTCCCACTAAAAAAATCCCATCTTCCTCACACTACAATCAAACACATCAAACTACCTTCAATTCCCCTAAAAGCAGAAACATGTTTACCTCATCTTCCATCCCATTCCACGCCCCAATCATTCACCATCGCCAACCCTCTACCCAATCATTCACCACTCACTCCTTTTCTTTCCACACCCCCACTCTCCACTTTCGCACCCCATCCTTCCTCCGCCCTCCATCCCCCCTAAACCCCACTCCACCATCCATCTTCACCGTCGCCGCCAAGTCTTCAACCCCCGACAAAGCCAGCGAACAGAAATGGGTCCACGAAGGTCTCATCACAGAATCTCTCCCTAACGGCATGTTCCGTGTTCGTCTCGATAATGAAGACCTTATCCTTGGATATATCTCTGGAAGGATCCGAAAGAATTACGTTCGGATCCTTCCTGGAGATAGAGTTAGAGTTGAAGTTAGTCGATATGATTCCTCCAAAGGACGCATCGTTTATAGGCTTCGTAATACTCCTGGTGGTGGTTCTTCTTAGTTTTTAATGCATGTGTAGTGTTTGTGAAAATGACTCAAAGGAATGTTTGCGAGTTTCGGATCGATAATTGGGTTTGTTTAATTGATGTGGTTAGGGGAAAGGGAAACTTTGTATTTTTTGTTTTTTAATTTCAACATTCCTTGGATATAAAGATTCAACTTCAAGTATATGGTTGCTGTAGAAAGAAGCAAAAACCAAATATATGCTTTGTTCTCTGATTTTGCACTACGTATTTCAGTTTCATTTGCTGTACTAAAATCTGAAATCAACACCAAAGCTTTTGTTTATTTTTTATCTTAATTGTTCTTCCTGCAACGAAGATTTTCTTGCTGAAATGTTATAGTCAACATTGAAGGGACTCTGCTGCTACCTTCAGCCTTGGGTAAGAAATTTTCTTTCGTACACTAATTATTGTAGTATGATAAGTAGTTATCTTCTTCTATGAAGCATTGATACATACATGGTCACTAAACATGACACTGACACGGTAGTAAAAATTTGTAAATGACTGAATGTAATGACAATGTTTGTGTCATGTCGAAACTTGATATGTCACGTGTTGGACATTTGACACGACTTCAATCTGAAGTGTCTGTGCTACATAGGTTATTATTTTGTTGATTTCAATTCGTGTACAAGACTACCCTTACAACTTATTTCTCTTCTTACAAGTGAAAACAACCTAATTTTGTGGATGCATAGGCATAAGAATGGAAGGTCTTTTGTTGGAGTTTCTTTCATGGTCCTTAACATTTTAAACCCACACGACTTCCACGTTATTTATCATGTATAGTCTCTTAGAGTATTACCACTTAGCACTTAGCTTGGACCTGAGTAGCAATGTGCTTGAAATGGTGATTGCCATAGGAAACTTCTCCAAATTAATGTAAAATGAATCTCTCGGTATGTCAAACAGAAGCTGTATCTTGGATATATCCAGTAGAATTTGTGTGATGTTGGTGGGTTGGGTACATAGCAGATGACGATTTCTTCCACCCATGAAAATCATTAGACTGATCTGCATACAATTAATGTATAATCTGCTGCTGTTTGTTCTCTACTAAATACTAGTGTATATAATGAGTTTCATGTTGGGGATTGTTCTGTTAGAATAAGCATGAGGTTGCATGCTTCCTGGTCAATCAAACTCACCAAAAGCATCATAGGGAAGATTCTGCTTACTTAGATAGGGTCTTTTGAAGTTCTAAACTCGCAGCCTGATCTTCCAAGATATATATGATGCTAAAAGTTTTCTAATGGAGAATGAGTTTCATTTTCTCTATTTTTGAGCTGTGTACATCATCTTCTACTGAGTTGTGGGTGTTTAACAAAATCAAAATCAAAATCTTTAGAACTTGTCCCTCTAACAAACAAATTTTTTTTGCACCAATTGATGTTATTAGATAGCTCTTTTTATTTTAGTGTGATTGATAAATATGTAGAAGGTGGGGCAATCTATGTAAACATTAATCATTGAAGAAATGAAGTGAGTGGTTGGACGAAAAAGCTCTATTGCATGAAGGATCCACCTACCACCAAATTTTCCCCCCTTCTCCCTATGCATTTTCTGCACTGATTTTTCCTTACTTTTAAACTTGTGCAGTCGAACCAGGGCACTATCCATATTTATTCTAATTGTGCTAGGGCCAAGAAAAACCAAGTCCAAGCTTCAAGGTACACTTGTTTTTTCTGTAAAAAAAATAAAAAGTTTATTTCAAATTTAAACTAAAGGAATTAACACTAATAAAAATGTCTATAATTTTAAAAAATTAGCAAAATAATGGTTTTGTTAGATTTCACATTTCAAATAGTCTCATCAATACATGTAAAACTTTATTGTAACTCGGTTTCATATATTTGATTTTTTTTTAATCATCACCCGCATAATTGAATACAATTAAATAAAATCATCCCTAATAATTCCATTATCTTGGAAAATTGAAATTCAGACAATGATAATGATGATTAACATAACACCATTACTTTGAGGGAAAATGCTGCATGGAAAACCTTACCAAGGAAAATTCTACGAGATAAAACCTTGATGAAGGGAAAAAGTGTAGAATTTATACAAAGGTAGACACAATCTATTATGATGAAAATCATCCTTAATAGAATTTGGCAAGTTATCCCACCAAGTGAGACTAGAGACAGAAATACTAATATTCGTCATACGGCCAACACAACAATTCTCTTCTTTATAAATGTGAGTGACCTTGAAATTCGTATTTCTACTAAAATCCAAATAGTTCTGCCAACGATGATATAAATTCCAAGGAATAATCTTAGATTGTGTAAAAACCAAGTTGATAAGCTTGGAATCAGATTCAAGGCAGAGATGAGTGCAAGTTGTCTCATAAGCTAACTCAATAGCAAGAATAACGTCCATAATTTCAGCATTCAGAGCGTACAAAATATCAATATTAGAAACAAAACAACCAAAATTAGCTTGGTAATCTCTAAAAATACCACCATAGGAAGCTGGATTAGGACTACCATGACCAACGCCATCAGTGTTATACTTAATTCAGATGTGAACCGAAGGGAGCCACACCAACTTTTTTTTATCTCAGGAGCATTATGAGGATGAATTTCAATAAAGAAAGCCTTAAGGATCATAAAATCATACATGTTAGGTGACTCAACAATATTAGGGTAATTACCTCTCAAATAAACATTTGAAATGATAGTATTGATGGAAGTCTTCCAAGAAATAAAGGAACTTATTATCTCCAAAAAATCAAATAAGTGTCCAAACAATTAAAGACGTGGTCGCATGGATGTCTTTGTGCTAGATGTTCTTAGCCCAAAGAGCAAGCTAAAATGTTACAACACTTGAACAATGAAGAAATTGATGAGGACAACACTTGAGAACTCTAAAGCGTGTTTTTTTACTCAAACATTCACAATTAAAGACTTGGCCGCATGGATGTCTTCTTTTCTGGATCTTTTTTCGAGCCAATTGAAGTACAATATTTTCACAAAAAACGGGATTTGAATTGTGAACGGTTAAAATTTTGCTAATAAAAATTCTTCAAATATAATTTACGAATAGTTTGTTAGTTAATAAATAATAACAATAATAATTATGAGGTGTGTGAATATGAACAAATAAAACAAAGAGAGAAGAAGAAAACACACGAAAATTTATCTTGGTTCACTCAAACTAGACTTCTAGTCCTCATACAAGTGTGAGATTATCCACTTGGTAGTTGAGTTATAACTTAATCTCAACTTCTCTTTTGACTTGATCTTCATTACAAACGAGTAATTTTACCCTTGAGTTTACACACTTGTTTTCAACAAGCTAGATCTTTTCTTTTACAACCCAACAAAAATAATTTTTTACTTGGACAAAATAAAATATGTGCTTTACTAAAAGAGCTCAAAACTAAAGATCAATTTTTAGTATTCTAAATGAAGAACAAAAAGAGAGAGCTTTTTAGAGTATTTAATATTTGTATGCTTATTGCTTCTCAAAAAATTTGCTGCCTCTCTTAGACCATTTACAATGGTTTCAACACTCACTTTTTCTTTTCCCAGCACTCTACATCATTTTCTCTCTCTCTTCCACCTAATAATTCAACACTCATTCAACTTTTACACTCTCCAATGGTATTTTTTAAAAACATTCAACACTCTAGCCCACCACTTTTTATTTCATATTCTTATTTAATTTTATATTTTTGTTTTTATGATTACATAAAATTACAATTATCGATTATAATTAAATTAAAATAATAAACTCTTAACAATTTATCTTTTAGATTTTTGTAAAAACAAAATTTATTTAAATAATTTATTTTTATTTTTTATCTTATATTATTAATAAAAAGGTTCATCCTTCAATTAAATAAACTCTAGAAATAGCAATAGTCATTATCAAAACAAACAAACATTACAAATAACTTAAAATGCAATACAATAAACTAAGCACGCAGCACACAAATAACTTAAATGGGTGATTAGAAGAATTCTCGGTGTTGAGGATTATTATTGGGATCTATTTCACTAAAAAGAAGATTAAAACTTCAAAAGAAAAACTAATAGAAAGATAATAATATTAAGATAGTGAAAAGCTTCGTTTTTTTTTTTGTGTCCAAATCAAATGAAACAAGATTTTATTTATAGACAAAAAAAAATCATGAATTTTGGGAAAAAAAGAAAAATTTAAAAAAATTCATTTGCAATGAAATAATTAAGATGGCCAGCCAGCCAACCAGCAAGCACCACGTGGCCTGCTATTGCCCCGCCTTTACATATTTCAACATGTTAAATTCTTTCAACATCTCTCTCTTTCACCTCATTTTTCCTCAACTTTCAACACACCATTGCATGTTTTTTAAGTGTTGAAAATGACATTCAACACACTATTGTAAATGGTTTATGTGAATTGCCTGGCTATTTATAGGCAGAGAGCACCTCAATGAAAGAAGTATCCTTGCTGCTTTTCTAAGACTTGCTCTCACGTGTGGGGTTGAGGTAAAGAAGCTAGCAATGTACATCTTGTTCTCACGTGTGAGCATGAACAAAAAATAGCTAGTAATGTGTTTTTATTCTCACATGCAAACTTTGCCAAGTTTGAAATTATTGGGTCCCAAAGCTTTGTCAACTTTCCATAGCAATTGAAATAATTCTTATGTGTAGAATTTGGATGCAAGCTAGCAATTGAAATAATTCTCATGTGTAGAATTTGGATGCAAGCTAGGAAGGCTTTTCTCCCTTGCACTTTTACAGCCATATGTACTTGGTTGGTCCATAAATGAAAAGACAAGAGGTGGTTTTGCTTCAAAGGCTAGTGCCAAAAATGTGTCCTTGTTTTAGCAAAAGTACATAAATTATTTTGTCAAAAACTTTATGTATTATATGTGGCATTTTTGTCACAATGGAATGTTAATTAATTGATCCTTGATACCTTAAATTGCAATATGCCAAACTACACATGAGTTGTATGGGAACAAAAATAAACAGTTGTTGTGCGCCTTTAATATTTAATTTGTGACTAATTATTAAAACACTCAACTACACTAGTTAAATATAATGATAGTGAGAACCTAATAAGATGTCATTTAAATATATTTATCATCTTTAAAATTTAAAAAATAGGGATTTAGAAGCAGAACATGTCAAATGACATGTTGCAACGCCTACTCTATACGAATAATTTCTACGTAGTATTTTACTATAATTTGCATAGACCACGTTGCTGAAATGGAAGACTTACTATTCAAAGTCTCCTCAAACAAATTAATCATAAACTTATATTATGCTAAAGAGAGTGCCAAGTTCAGCGGTGAAAACGATTACCATGACACCGGGTTCTACATTCGTTTTCTTGCCAATATTATTATTATTTTGCGTCAAATTGTCTTCCGTGAATGCAAATTCCTACAGAGAATTCCTACATATGGGGCAATCAGTCAAAATTTCAGACACGGTTGTTTCATACGGTGGAAACTATGAACTGGGATTTTTCACCAGAAACAGAGAGAACTCCACCAAGTACTACGTGGGTATATGGTTTAAAAAGGTAGCAAAGGACAAGATTATTTGGGTTGCCAACAGAGATTACGCATTTCAAACATCCTCGACGTTACTTACCATTCATCCTGATGGTAACATTGTGATCATAGATGGACAAATGACGTACCTCGTGACCAACGTTCCAAATAACAGCTATAGTACCTATGCAACGCTCTTGGACTCGGGAAACTTGGTACTATTGAACACCTCTAACAAAGCGATTTTATGGCAGAGTTTTAATCACCCCACGGATACCCTTTTACCTGGAATGAACATCGGACAAGATATTAACATGGGGTACACTTTGTCTTTGAGATCATGGACATCTGCAGAAGACCCTGCTCTTGGACCGTATACTCTTCAATATGTCGCCGGCTTAGCGAGTCTAACCATAAATAAAGGTTCTAATGTGTTGTGGGTTGATGGCAATTCCAATTTATCTATTCAGGGTGTTCTAAGTCGAGTGGATTTGCATCTCAAAAGAGACTATGACACTTTTTCAATTGGTAGCAATTCTAGGTTGGTATTGGAAGTGTCTGGGGATCTTAAATACCAAGGTTGGTCAGAGGAATCTAAGCGTTGGCTTTCTCTACAGTCATCCAAGTGCGGAACAAACAATTCTTGTGGAATTTTTTCCATTTGTAATCCGCAAGATCACGACCCTTGTCACTGTCTCAATGGTTTTGAACCGTTTGATGCTGATTCTTGGAGAAAGGGGAATAGGTCAGCTGGATGTGTCAGGATAAATGAATTATCCTGCAGCAGTAAAAACAGTATAGATGGATTCAAACGTTTCAGTTCAGTTGAATTACCTCCATATGAAGTGAACCTACAGTTCGATGCGCTATCACAGTGTAACAACACTTGTTACACCAATTGCTCTTGTGTTGCTTATGCTTATGATTTTAACGGCAACTGCATGTTGTGGAATGATCAAGTACAGACTCTGAAGAACATCTCAACTGATAATCAAGATGGTAATAATAAACCAAATTTTTATCTCCGACTTGCTGGCTCAGACTTGCTTCCCACAAGTAAGTTGAAGGAACCTACTTTACCTTTAACCCACTTTGATTGCCCTAGTGGTATTGAATTGGGACCTAGGAGTGTGCTCCTCCTCAAGGTCTCAGGTTCGATTCTCTCTGGTGCCAATTTAAGGGGGTTAGTTTAGCTTCTTCAAAAAAAAAACCTACTTTACCTTTATGTTACCTTTCCTTTTCTTTTTTATACCATTTGAAGGAATATATGACTAGAAAACATAAAATTAGCAACCGAAATTAGTGACGAATGCAATAATATCTCTCTAATTTCCTTGTCGCTAAACTTAACGATGGAATTAGAGAAAGATGCAACATTTTTCCTATCCAATTTATGTTTTCGCAGTAGCGTTATGGACACCAAACTAAATGCAATCTTCAGAATAAATGGAAGTATTTTTCTAACTGACAAGTCTCCTTTGCAGATTCTAATGTAACGACTGCAGTTGGAAGACATGAAAACAGGAAGAGGAATCTAATTCTAATTGCTACTTTGATCTCATTTCTAATATTGCTTATACTGATTGGTCTATTTGTTTACTGGACTAGAAAGCAAAGGAGAAAAGGTAAGAAGTAAAACTAGTTCAAATTGCAACTAACTCGAGTCATAACGTAACTCATATGATCTGTTAAGCATTACAAATTTTCTGACTTATCACATCAACTATAACACTCTTATATTTCTAGGGGATGATTTGCTAAATTTTGAAGTAGGCATGACCATGAAAGTTAAAGACTCGGAAATTACTAAAGCAGACAAGGGTACAAAAGTTAGGAGGAAAGAAGTCAAGTTGCCATTATTTAGTCTTGTGAGCGTTTCAGCAGCAACTAATAACTTTTCCGATACAAATAAACTTGGCGAAGGTGGCTTTGGACCTGTTTATAAGGCATGTTTGAAGTTCTTTTTAGAAATATTGTAAAAACTTGCACTCTTTTGGAATGCTATTGATGTAGCTTTGTCGAATCAACAACCATTTACACATATTTTTATAGGACAAATTTTCCTTTCCAGGGTACATTATTGAATGGGGGTGAGGTTGCGATAAAAAGGCTATCTCGAAGATCAGGTCAAGGATGGGAGGAGTTGCGAAATGAAGCATTGTTGATTGCGAAACTCCAACACAATAATCTTGTTAGACTTCTCGGCTGCTGCATTGAGCGGGATGAAAAAATGCTTATTTATGAATTCATGCCCAATAAAAGCTTGGATTTTTTTATTTTTGGTCTGTACTTTTCAGAGACAAAAATCTCCATTCTATTTAACTCAAACTGTAGTTGTGATATCTTTTTGTGCAAAACAGATGCAGTAAAAAGAAGGATGCTAGATTGGGAAACACGGGTTCGAATAATTGACGGGATTGCACAAGGACTCCTTTATCTGCATCAATATTCCAGATTCCGAATCATTCACCGAGATTTAAAAGCTAGCAACATATTGTTAGACACCAATATGAATCCTAAAATATCAGATTTTGGAATGGCGAGAATATTTGGTGAGAATGTTCTTCAAGCAAATACAAATCGCATAGTTGGAACTTAGTAAGTAATATAAACTAATATTCTTGTCTTCGTTTGCAATGAAAATTTGCTTCAAAATTTTATACAAGTGATCGATATCAACTAAGAACTCTTTAATGATGGTTTTTCAGTGGCTACATGTCCCCAGAATATGCTATGGAAGGCGTTTACTCAATTAAATCTGACGTGTTTAGCTTTGGAGTCCTTTTGTTAGAGATTATAAGTGGAAAAAAGAATACTGGTTTTTATCAAACAAATTCCTTCAATCTTCTTGGATATGTAAGTTCCTAAATTCAACTCAACTTATCTTAATTGTTCTAATTTCTAGTTTTTGAGCTATTAAATATGCATTAATCAGACCCATTGTAAAAATATTCTCATTATATTACTTGCTAAATATTCAAGGCTTGGGATCTATGGACCAACAATTCTGGAATGGACTTGATTGATTCAAAACTGGATGATATCTCCAACAAGCATTTAGTACCAAAATACGTGAATATTGGACTTCTATGTGTTCAACAAAGTCCAGAAGATAGACCAACCATGTCTGATGTAGTAACAATGATTGGGAATGACACTACATCCCTTCCTAGTCCAAAGCCACCGGCATTTCAAAATCTAAGAGGTATTGAAAATTCAAGACTCTCTAGAAGCATAGAAGAAAACGTTTCTGTGAATGTTGTCACAAATTCACTAGTTGAAGCAAGATGAGTTTTAGAGTGACTTCACTAGTTTTGAGAATTAAAACTTACTTGTTTGAGTAATTTGAAAAACTTGTTATGCCCATGCTACTATATTTTTCTTTCTTTTTTATGTTCCAATACGTTGTTTTGGTCATCGATTTTTGTGTGTGAATCGGATATGATCTGTGCGCAACTACATAGACTAATCACTCAAGTCGGGTAGTGGATGACAAAGCTCTCCTTCAAGAGATTTAAGGCAGCTGCTACATTTAAAGGGATGTATTAGAACTCATGACCTCTGGTTAAGCTAGAAAAAATATCTTATCATCTTATCCAAGTGCTCTTGAGTGTTTTAGTTGTCAAATTGAGTTAAGAAAGAATGAATTTATTTCGGTCACTGAATGTAAGGATTAGTGGTATCACAACTATAATCAAGTTGTATGAAATGTAATAATATTGTACTACATTGTTTGGATTAGAATGTAGATATGTGATGAAATTTAGATGATATCTATTTTGTTATATTATATTAAGAGATTAACTTTTATGTATCTATAATGCAAAAAAATTTAGACATGCATTTAATTTAATTATATAAGGGTGCATTTGATCTGCAAAAGAATGAAACACAGGACATGACAACTTCAACTGTATAGTGTTTGGGTTGTAAAACTTGTTTAAAGGAAAAGACAAATTGGAGGCAAAGGACAACACAGAAACTAAAATTTGTGTCATTCACTAGACCACAACACAACTTTTTGTCACACATACAAGTTGTTTAAAATACCAAAATAATTTTTTTCCACCAAAAATCATACAACATAAAAAATTATTCAATACCATAATAATGTATTTTATACCGTTTTACCTTGTGTTGTGATGTTTTGCTTTATATTGTTATGTTATGTACATATTGTTTAACAGATTAAACATACTCTAAGGGTGTGTTTCATTTAGAAGAGAAGTTGTGAAGAGAGAAATAGGTAAGAGAGAGTATAAGAAGAGAGAAATAGATGAGAAATATAGTGGATTTGATGTATGGTTTGGTATAAGAGAAAGAGAGAAGAAATTGAGAAGAGAGAAAGTTAGTATTTTTTAAAATGACAAATAAGCCCTTGTTTAAAAACATATCTAATCAAAAATATATTCCAACTTAAATAATAGGTCCTTTGTCAAATTTAATTTATTTTTTGGTAAATATATGTAAATATATTATTATCTTTGTTTCAATAAAAGTAAGTATATTATTTTCTTGCTTATAAAAAAACACAACGTGAAGGTGCTTTTGATTTGCATCGATTCGATTTGATCTTTCATTTCCATGTTGAAAAAAAAACTGAAAGCATCACTAGATAACATCAATAAAAAAATTGAAAGCAGGGACAAAATTGTATTTGTTGCAATTAATCAACTTTCTCCTTCCTTTCTTCGCTGCATAGGAGAGAAAGCAAAAAGGTGATATTCGATCTCCCCTATTTCTCTCTCCTTAACTTCTCTCCTTCACCAAACAAAAGAAAAACACTATCTCTTTCCTATTTCTCTCTCCCCTATCTCTCTCTTCTCTATTTCTCTAGAAATAAACAAAGCGTAAATGTCATTTCTTAGGGTAGTTCCAAAAATATCTCAAGAAAAGCATACATAGTGTGATTTGATTGAATCAATATGTAATAGAAAACAATTGCTACGTATGGTTAAAATTTTGTCATGATGGCATCACGACCTTGTTTACTTGCACCGTAGCAAAGCCTTATGGCTTATATCCACTTATGTATTACGTGAAAGAAAGATCGGTACACTTATCAAAGTGTTGTTCGCTGCAAAATAGCAATACTAGTAAGAGAAACTACACCTAATATATATAAATTAAATCCTTTTATTAATTATCTTTTTTTTTGGTACAATTTAATTATCCTATTTTAATTCCACTTGAATTTGGTAGGTAATATATGAAACAATTATTGATCAATTTAATAATTATTACGGTACTATTTTCTATATTCAAACATTCTAGAAGCTAGCTATTTGGCATGTACAGTACAGGGTTCGTAGTTATTCCTATTTCGAACATTACTATGTTATTCGTTTTGATATACTCCTTCGTATTTTTAAGCTAAATTACACCAGAAATTCTTTAATTATTTAATTGAAATAAACTGGTTTTTTAAGTTTTTTTCCATACTAATTAGGCCATTTAAGTATTTAGCCGTAACAATTTAGGTATTTTAGATCTTAAAAGCGTAAATTATCCCGGACCTAAAAGTTACAATTAAATAATTAAAAGACATTTAAATGACTAATCTGGTACAATTGAATAATTTAAAAACGTAAATGGTACGAAAAAACTTAAAAACCAACTTAAAGATCATACAATTATTTAATTTAGCTTATTTAACTTTAAAAAAAACTTCTGATGTAATTTAGCTTATTTTATCTCTAATTCGTCTGTAATGCACCTAGACAAAAAGCTCATACAATTTTTCTTCCTTGACAAATTTTGTTTACTACCTAGACATTGTTTTTTTTAAGGAAAAAAAGAAATTGTTGAAAGGCAAAACATAAAAATCTAAAATATAAATAAACAATATGATGATAAATAAATCTGAAATCAAATTAGTAGTTAACACTGAATAGTAATGATATATTCTTAATAACTAATGAAATATCCTAAAATGAAAAGCGATAAAACAAAACACTCTAAGGGTAGAACACCAATAACTACTAACTCTATGTGGATTGCATATCCATCATACTTCACTAGTGAACAATAAATCAAGCATATAGTAAATCAAAAATACATTTTTTTTGTCTTAGGAGGCTATTACTTTGCATGTTAAACCATGCCTGAAAATCCAGTTTGATGATTCTGGAGATAACATGAATACGAGAGGCTCACAATAGACGTACAACTGGCGATTTCTATGGTAATTGAGCATACCATTGATCTTGATCGAACCGAATAACCAAATCCCGAAGTTAATTGTTTCACGAGAGACACCGACATCAATGTCAGTTGCGTTGAGTTTGACTCTACGGTTGATTTTGTCATCGAACATTCCTAGAGGAAATGGTGTCAATAGAGTGGTGGTGAGACAATTTCGATAAGGATCGTCGGCGTAATTGATTTCGACAGAAACATTGTCGTAGGAGAATCTAAGCCAGTCATCTTGTTTTGACACGACAAACTTAATGTCTCATTCCACATTGAGTTTTGTGCCATTTTTACCAAGTGAGTTTAGAGAACCCGAGTCGACTCTAAACTCTGGGATTTCCAAATCAAGATTGATAAAGTGCAATGCTAAAATAAATAAGCCCGCTACAATGACTACCGTAGCAATTCCGTATGCAACTAAGCTAACAATCCGGCTGAAACCTTGTGGTGCGATTGAGGGGCATCAGGATTCTCCTTAGCAAAGAACTAGGTCAATGAAAAGATAATGTAGCAATTGAAAGCTAATACATGTATTAAAGATGTAAAAGTAAAAAAAAGGTTAATAGGTCTTTACCCCCTGTAATATAGGTCATTTTCGGTTTTCTTCCCTGTAAATTTTTTATTTTGATTCGCCCCCTGTAAAATATTTTTGTTTTGATTTACTCCTCTAATAGGCCAAACAAAAACGAAAATTTCTTGAAAAATAAAATAAAAAATAGGACATAGGTCAAATGCATGCAATATATACTTATTAGCCTCTACAAAATCGAGGAACATGCTCTACAAAAAAAATTATTGAATTTACGGACAATATATGCTTATAAAGTGAAAAAATAGATGTCATGGTCTACAAAGTTTTTTTTGTGGTTACAATGCTCTACAAAGTTTTAATAGCATATTAGTATTTTGAGAAATATGAGTTAATTAGGCTTTTTTTATAAATAGATCAAATGTTCTATTAAATATCTTCAGAGCAAACTAGGCTTGTAGACATGCTAATAGGTCAGGTCAAACTTAAAATAAAGCATTTGACAAGTTAATAGGTCAGTCTTATGATTTGTTTTTTTTTAAAATTAGGTCTAATCTATTTAAGTAAATCTCGACCTGACCTATTCCCACCTAAAGTTTATAGCGATAGAAACGAAACCTACCAGATGGTTAGACTATTGGATATCACAGGAGAATAAACCATCATTAATTCTGCATATTGTCTTATTTATGATATCCAAGTACGATCTTACTCCAATTTTAGTAAACTAACGGTTCTCAAGGGCTATTCGGATCGGATCCAATTCTGATTCAACCGATTTAAAAACCTTTACTTATAGTTAATAGTTTATAAGATACATATAGATACAATAGTTAATACTTTATAACCTAAGTAGAGACATTAAGACTTATAGTTAATAGTTTATAAGATACATATAGGTACAATAGTTAATACTTTATAACCTAAGTAGGGACATTAAGATGTTGAAAGGCCTTTGATAAGTTTGGTAACGCAAGCTTGTGATTTAAGTAGGGACATTAAGATGTTGAAAAAAAAAAAACTTAACATATATAATCCGGTTAATTTTGTACATTATTTTTGGATTAAATTAATTAATTATAACATACACGACATATTCCTTTAAAAAAAAAAATAAACGA